>Ga0080003_1000107_pt1 | contig 58972 bp, 62 predicted proteins | sample JossMetagenome_FD_69206 | JGI IMG/M metagenome (GOLD analysis project Ga0080003, IMG submission 69206) | Hot spring microbial communities from Joseph's Coat, Yellowstone National Park, USA - JC2_E (SPADES assembly) (version 2) | ecosystem: Environmental > Aquatic > Thermal springs > Hot (42-90C)... | reverse complement strand
TATCAATAGTCGTTCTAATAATAAATTGTCTGGTTTTCGCATCTGGGAACGTCACTAATTATCTCTATATATTCGATGTGACATATGCCATAGGGAACAGCGCTCATTTGGTTTCACTATCCGTTTCTAATAAAGGGCTTTCAATTAAAGATGATCCTACTAACTGAGTATTCCCTTAAAGCATTAATCAAATCCCGACCGGTCCGAACAAGTGCTAATGCTATTGTGAATATCCTATTCCTATCTTTCACTACATTGTGTCCCTTTATTGAGTTTATTTTTAATGAATGTTTTATTCTAAAAATCGTGGTCCAGAACTATTTTTAATGCTCTCCTGAACTGTTTTGCAGTTTTAATGAATGTTTTGTCTTGTGGAAACTTCAGTTTAATGATTCTTAGAACTATTATACTAATATATTAAAGTTATCATTAAATATTTCAATTGAGGGGAATCAGTGTATTTCTTACCCAAAGGTAAAAGTTTTATTGCTTCTCTTAAACTCTTAACATTTTCTATAAATATGATTAAAGTACCTTATTTAAAGCATCCAGAATAATTTCAAAATCCCCACGCTTGAGAGCATCATCCATGAGATTAAATAAGGAAGAAGTATCCATCTCGTTCAATATTTCGTTAATTTTCAGGAGAATGCTCTGTTGTCTCATTATTAATTCTTTTATTTTGCTCTCAAGAACAGAAATCTCAGAATCTATGGACTTTAAATCAGAAATAAGTTCATTAATATCACCATCTCTTTGATCAATTGCATCTTCGCTATCAAAATTCATTAGGGAAATCTTTTCAATGAACTGCAACAAAGAAAGAAGAGGTGCATTTGCTTTATATAAAATCCTCTGAGGACCCTCTTCAGAATCGAATTTTCCTATCTTGTAAACCAAACCACTATCTTCAAGTATCTTTAAATGCTTAGAAATCAACTGCTGAGATGTACCAAGGGTTTTAGCAAGTTCAAAAATATATGAAGGCCTGATAGACAATATACTAAGTATTTTCCTTCTTATCTCATTGTCTATCAGGTCCAATATATCTGTCATACTTAGAGTATAGGAATTTTCTTTCCAGATTTTTTCTTCTGCTCAATTTTCTTAATCACTATATCCAGCACGCCATTTGAATATGTTGCCTTAATTTTATCAGGATCTATTTTGTCTTCCAGTTCTATCTCCTTGTAATATTTCCTCCCCTCTCTGTCTACTTTTATTATTAGAGTGTTATCTTGCACATCTAGCGATATATCTTCCTTATTGACTCCTGGCATCTCTAGAGTAACATATACCTCATTTTCCCTTTCTTGAATGTCCGTTGCCGGTTCCCTATATTCTGGACTTGGAAGTTCTGAATATTCCTTTGGTACATTTCCGAATTCTTGGAATACTGGTTTACCATCTGGACCAATCTTGTATGTAAATCCATAGACATATGTGCCTGGCTGACCTTTCATATTCTCTATCTCATCGAATGTGTCGAACCATCTTTCGAACATCTTTCTGTATTCTCTATCGGCATTTTCCAGGAATTCATATATATCATCCCAGAATTCATCTTCATCTTTCTTCCTTATTTTCCTAATCACCATGATTACCACCTCTGGTTATCAACCTATTGTTGCTTAGTAATTAATTTCTAATATTTAAACTTTTTTAATTTTGAAAATTTAAATGAAAATAATTAATTATATATAAGAATACAAGACAAATTTTATAAGAAATCCACGTATAAACTTATAATGAAAAATTTCCCAGAGAGAATAAATATAGCTTCATATAGATGTCCATTTAAGGCTATCAATGATAAATTTTCTGAATTGAATACAGGAGGCCTCGTCGGAGGTCTTTCTTCATTAAGAAAGAATCACAGAATGAATTGGTTCTGTTTTGACAGCGAAGAAGGTGTAGATGAGATAACTAATATGACAATACACAGAATTGGTATAGATAGAGAAAAAAATAAATTATATTATTCAGAATTCTGCAATAACTATCTATGGCCAATTTTTCATTATTTAAGGAAAGCCGAGATTTTTAGGGTTGAACCTTGGGTATCTTATAGGGAATCAAATATTAAAATGGTGAATAAAATAATTAATGAGATAGAAAGCGGAGAGAGCATTCTTGTAAATGATTATCATTTATCTCTTGTGCCAGAAGAGCTAAATAAAAAAGGCTTTGAAAAAATAAGTTTTTTCTGGCATATACCCTGGGTATCTCCCGAATATCTAGAAATGTTCCCCTGGGTAACAGAAATAGTTAACGGGATCTCAGGAGCTCAAAGAATTGGATTTCATTTACCATCCTACAAAAATAATTTTCTTGACACATTCAAGGGAATAGTAAGTCATAACTATTCGTATCAAACTCTAGAAAAGAAAGTAGTCGCAATACCACTTGGTATAGATTATTCAGTGTACGAGAATGTGGAGTTAAGAAAAAATAAATTTGATGAAGAACTTAAAAGAATTAAACTAAGAGGTATCAAGATTATAAGTTCGCTGTCAAGACTGGACTATACAAAAGGTATACTACAAAAGCTAGAAGCCTTCAAACATTTTTTGATACATAATCCAAAATTTAATGGGAAAATCGTTCTCGTTCTAGTTGTAAGCCCTTCAAGGGAAGAAGTAAATGAGTACAAGTGGTACAAAGAAAGCATAGACAAGCTTGTAGGAAATATGAACTCCATGTTAAGAACCCCAGAATGGACACCCGTTATCTATATTTACCGCAAAATATCACAATCAGAAGTATTCTCTCTTTATAGGAATTCTGATGCCTTTTTGGTAACTCCAATAATGGACGGACTAAATCTTGTGGCCGAAGAATATATATCAAGCAATAGAAATGGTTTGCTCATTCTTTCAAAATTTGCTGGCATTTCACATTATATAGAAGCAACCGAAAAAGTTAATCCTTTTAACCTCGAGGAATTTTCGGCCGCAATCAGGAATATACTGGAAATATCGGACGAGATAAAAGAAGATAGGGCATTAAAAATGAGGGAATTCATCAGAAAATACGACATAAATAACTGGGTAAATGGAATGATACTAAAATGATCTCTTAAGGAGGTATATCCATTTTTCCTGATAGGTTATGAATCAAATATTAATATTATTGATCCTTTGATTATAATCAAATATAGTAAGAACCAATGATAAATGACTTAAAGCCTGCGGATAATTGCCAAGATACCTTCCAGTCCCAAATTCTAATTCTTCAGGCAGAATTCCAAGTGAATTCATCTTATCAATGATTCCTATCAGTATATTTGATGCTTTATCTATATTTCCAGCTATCATTAAATTTCTAATGTACCAGTATGTAAGCATAAGAAAGGCGTTATCCTCTCCCCTTAATCCATCATCCAAAGTATATCTTTTGAATAGAAAATTTTCTTTCATCAGAAACTTTTCAATGGCGTTAAATGTATTTACATAAATGGGATCGCTAAAATCGCAAAATCCAACCAAAGGCATCCTGAGAAGAGAAGCGTCTATCTCATCTGACCCGTAACTTTGCGAATAGTAGCCGCGTTTGCTTATTCCATTATTAATAATGTCCAATCTAATCTGAGAAGCAATATTATCGTATCTATTCTTGAGCTCATCCATCCCAAGGGAAGAAGATAACCATCCTAGGTCTACAAAAGCTTTCCATGCCATCAATTTTGAATAGACAAAATTACGCTTCTCTCCACGAATCTCCCATATTGAAGAATCGGGCTGATTCCATATCTCTTCTAATTTTTCACCCACAGAAAGTACCTTCTCTAATGTATGAATACTTAGATAACCACCATTTTCTATCAAAATTCTCAGTCCACTTATAAAGGAAGCATACTGATCAATTTGAAGTTGATTATGAGCATCATTTCCAAATCTCACGGGCGCCGTGTTTTCATAACCAGGAAGTTGAGTTATCTCTTCCTTGAGGATACCGTCTTCGCTTATTGGATAAAGGGAATACAATCTACCATCTTTTTCATACCTATCGATTATGGACAAGTAAAATTTCATTGCCTCATCTACAAACCCTGCCTTGGCCATAGCCTCAATAACGTAGGCGGTGTCTCTGATCCACATATACCTATAATCCCAATTCCTTTCGCCTCCGATGGATTCTGGCAAAGATGTAGTAGCGGCTGCTACCATGAATCCAGTTGGCTCAAAGAATAAACCCTTTAAAATTAGCAAGGATCTGTTCACGGTTTCATAAAACACTCCTTGGTATTTTGATCTTATAATCCACTCCTTCCAGAATTTCCTGGTTTCCCATAACCTTTTATCACTATTAAAGAACTCTACTGAATAAGCTCTTGTTAAATTGTACGCGCTCACTAACCAGACAACCTGTCCAGTTTTCATTTTTATGTTTCCCTGAAATTTACCATCGATATTCTCCAAATTTATGTTACCAGAAAGAAATTGGCTTCTTTCCGAAGTCTTAACAAGATAGCCTTTCTTGTCAAATTTAATAAAATTTTTTCGGTCTTTTGTGGCAAATGGAGCAAATGTTATTTTTACTTCTAAATCAGAAAGAGCTTCTATCCTTCTATGTATTTCTGAAAAATAAACTGAATTTTCCTTTGTCATGGGTAAGAAGTCAAGTATGCTGAGAATCCTCTGTTTTTCTTTAAAAAAATTAGTTTTTAGTATATTGGTATCTGTTTCATATTCTTGGCTTGTCTGGAAATTATCTATTAAAGGTTCTATTTTGAAATAGCCTCCGTCTTTTGAGTCGAGTAATGAAAAGAACACTGGCAAAGAGTCAAAATTAGGGAAACAAGCGAAATCAACACTTCCTTCAGAGGATATAAGTGTTGCAGTTCTATTATTAAGAAGAACGCCATGGTTTTCAATTGGGGGATAGGTAAAGTTATAACTCATTAATATCTGCAAATCTGAAATCTATATTAAATTTATTGAATTAATTTACAAGTAAAATAATAGAAATATTTTTAAATTAACATTTTATGAAGAAATATGGATGAAAACACGGAGAGAATAATTAAAAATGGAAAGATGGCTCTTATTGTATGGGATGTGCAGGAAATCCTAGTTTCAAAAATTTTTAATAAGGAAGAATTTATAAACAATTTAAGAAAGCTTATTAGGAAGGCTAGGGAAGTAAATATACCTATTTTCTACACAAAAATAACTCCTTTGCCAGAAAAATTTGAATCCCCTGTCAGGAAATTATCAGGGTTTGGAAAATTTAATCCAGGAGATATAGTAAAGGAAGTTTATCCTGAGGAAGGAGACATTGTTTTGAATAAGAATACCGCATCTATTTTCACTGGAACGAATTTCGAAATTATGACTAGAAATGCGGGTATTAACATACTTGCATTTACAGGTATTGCAACAGAAATAGGAGTTGAAACTTCTGCAAGACATGCACAGACATTGAGCTATTTTCCAATAATAATAGAGGATGCAGTATCTTCAGGTGATAAAGATGCACATGAGAGAAGTTTGAAGAACATGGCAAAACTTATGCCAGTAATTAAGTATGAGGAACTTCTGAGGATAATGTAAGCTAATTTTAGAGGTTCGGAGGAGATTATTAATTTTTATCTATAATAAAGTTGGATAACTCAATAAAGATTTTACATTGTGATGCAATTACCCATCGGGATGAATTAAATGCACACAAAATTATTCATACCGGGACCTACAGAAGTTAGGGAGGACGTTTTACAAATTATGTCCAAACCAATTATAGGGCATAGGTCAAAGGAAATGACAGAATTATATGAGAGAATACACAACAATCTACAGAAATTTTTTAACACAAAAAATGAAGTCATGGTGTTCACAACATCTGGTACTGGACTTATGGAAGGAAGTATCAGGAATGTAATCCAATCTAATGTTTTGAATTGTACAAATGGCTCATTCAGCGAAAGATGGTACCAGATAGCCTTGGCAAATGGTAAGAATGCTGAAAAAATGGCATATGATTGGGGTAAATCAGTAAAGATAGAGGATGTTAAGGTCAAACTTGAAACAGGGAAATATGAAGGGATTGCCCTAACTCATAATGAAACAAGTACTGGGGTAAGGACTCCAATAGATGATTTTTATAAGGCTGCCCACGATAACAATGCCCTATTGATTGTAGATGCGGTAAGTTCCTTAGCTGGAGACATGATAGATGTCAATAAGGCAGACGTAATTTTTGCACCTACACAGAAATCATTCGCACTTCCACCAGGACTTGCCATAGTATTCATAAGTGATGAAGCGATGGAAAAGGCCAAGAAAGTATCCAACAGGGGGTATTTCTTCGATTTCATAGCGATGCATGATTATTATATGGAAAAGAAACAGATCCCAGCAACACCTGCCGTTTCCCTTTTCTACGCTTTAGATTATCAGCTTGATAAAATGATGAAGGAAGGAATGGAGAACAGATATAGAAGACATAAAGAAATGGCAAATATGGTCCAGAAATGGGGGAAGGATAATTTCAAGCTTTTTGCGGAACCAGGATATGAGTCTGTAACTGTTACCACCATAGAAAATAATAGGAATATAAATGTGGAAGCAATGAGAAAGGAATTAAGACAGAGAGGCATGGAGATATCAAACGGATATGGCAAGTTGAAGGATAAAACATTCAGAATAGCCCATATGGGGGATCTGACCCCTGCGGAAATTAAGGAACTATTGGAAAATATGGATGATATAATTCCAAAGGTGAAATCGTGAAGATACTTGTATCCGATCCCATACATATAGAAGGGATAGAAATACTTAGGAAAGCTGGCTATGATGTTCATGAAAAATTTGATTTAAGTAAAGACCAGCTGAAGGGCATTATTAAGGATTATGACGCCATAATAATTAGAAGCAAAACCAAAATGACAAAGGAAATTATTGAGGCAGGTATTAATCTCAAGGTCATTGGGCGTGCGGGTGTAGGTCTGGATAATGTGGATACGGAGTTTGCAGAAACTAAAGGTATTAAGGTTATAAATACTCCAGACGTAAGCACCACTTCAGTAGCAGAGCTTGTGATGGGTTATGTAATATCAATAGCCAGACATATTCCTCAGGCCACAGAATCTTTGAAAAAGGGTGAATTTGAGAAAGAAAAATTTTCTGGAATAGAACTAGCAGGTAAAACTATTGGGATAATAGGGACTGGCAGAATAGGCACAGCGGTTGCAAAGAGAGCTAAGTGTTTTGAAATGAATGTGATAGGATATGATCCCTATGTCAAATATTCAGATACAATAAAAATGGTAGATTTTGAAACTCTGCTTAAAGAATCGGATGTGATAACAGTACATGTACCATTAACAGATATAACGAGGCACATGATTTCAAATGACGAAATAGAAAAAATGAAGAAAGGTGTTATTCTCGTCAATGCTGCAAGAGGAGGAATAATAGACGAAGAAGCAGTCAAGAAAGGGCTTGAAGATAAAACTATAGGGGGCATCGCACTCGATGTGTTTGAATCTGAAAAGCCATTTAGAAGTGTATTGACAGCTTATGATAACTTTGTAGGAACTCCCCATACTGGAGCTCAAACTGAGGAGGCCCAGAAGAGGGCAGGAATAGAGGTAGCGAAGAAAGTTCTGGAACAACTGAATAAAATAAAGAGGTGAACAAAGTTGGTTGAAGTGAAGCCATTCAAGGGTATAATGTATAATACACAGAATTTAAGGACAAAAATAACTGAACCCTATGATAAGATTACAAAGGAAATGCAGGAAAGATATTATGGTAGGGACGAGTATAATTTTATAAGATTAAATCTTCCGAAAGATAAAGATCCTTACACCTCATCAAAAAATACACTCAAGAGATGGTTAGATGAAGGAATTCTAAAGAAATCTGAAAAACAAAATTTTTATCATTACATTCAGAAATTTGAATTGAATGGAAAGGTCTATGAAAGAAATGGATTTTTTGCAGTAGTAAAATTGGAGAGATATGAATCAAAGAACATTCTACCTCATGAGAGAACATTCTCAGGGCCGAAAGAGGATAGAATGAAAATGCTTAGAAGCACGAATGTAGACCTGGAGCCTGTATTCTTCCTTTATGATGACCCAGAGCTTCAAATTATGAAGATTTTCAGAAATTCAAATGAGCAAAAGATTGCGGAAGTCATTGATGATAATGGTGTAATGCATATTCTCCTGAGTGCTTATTCTCCCGAAATAGAACATTTTTTCAGAGACAGGAAGCTTGTTATTGCAGATGGTCATCACAGGTATGAGACTGCACTTGCATACGCTGAGGAAATGAATAGAGTTAATGGGACAGGCTACATAATGGCAGTTCTTGTTAACAGATACGATCCCGGGCTTATTATTTTACCCTCACATAGGATAATAGAGACAAGTGATGTAAAACCGGAGGAATTGCTTCAAGAAATTAAAAAATATTTTGAGATATCTGAGGTTAAAAGAGAATCAATAAAGGGTTTTATAAACGAAGAGTTGATTTTTGTCTTTGAGAATCAAGCCTACTCATTGAAATTGAAAAAGGAATTCATAAATGATTTATCTATAAGTGAAAGGCTGAATGTTTCCATACTTAATAAGTATATTATTTCAAATATCCTTAACCTTGAATCTAAGGAAAATATAAAATATGCAAGGTGGCCTGAAGAAGTATTATCTCTGATCGATGAGGGAAAGGCAAAGTTTGCATTTTTGGTTAAGCCGGTAACTCCTTCAAAGGTATGGGAAGTAGCCGTAAAAGGGGAAATAATGCCCCAGAAATCAACGGATTTTTATCCAAAACTCATATCCGGCCTGGAGATGTTCGATTTAAAAGATGAAGTTTAAATTTACATATATTTTTTTAAAATGTTTATTTTTAATTGAAAACGGCTTCAAAGGAAAATAGTTCTAAGGGAAATCAAATTATGAAGAGCCATCTAAGCTATCGGAAATAAATAAAGTAAAAATGACAAAATTATGTCAGAATATTCTGTTTATCTGAGACATGTTAATTTTCTTATTTCTACGAGATAACATTAATTAAATAGTAAGTAGCCATTATCCATGAATAAAAGCCGGGTCATTTTACAATGTTCTGATTTTTATTGACAAGTGTATAAACATGACGTATTTCGAAGAATATAATTTGAAAAAGGAATTGATAGAAGCAATTAAAAGGATTAATTTTATTAATCCAACAGAAGTTCAGGAAAAAACCATACCTATAGCCCTAGAGTCAAAAGATATAATAATCAAGGCAAAAACAGGAACTGGAAAGACGGCCGCTTTCCTGATTCCAATGATACAAATGTTAAAATTAAATGAAAAGAATGCTGGAATAATTATAGTTCCAACTAGAGAACTGGCGATTCAGGTTTACAGTGTATTTAAAGAATTATCTATGGGTACAAAATTATCTGCCGCTTTAGTATATGGGGGGACTTCAATAGGTATGCAAATAGAATCTCTGAGGAAATCTCCTAACATAATTATAGGGACGCCTGGGAGAATTATAGATTTAATGCAAAGAAAGGAGCTTATAATAAAGAATACCAAAATACTCATTTTGGATGAAGCAGATATGATGTTAGACCTTGGATTTATGGATGATATAGAATATATAATATCAACTATGCCAAAAAGGAAACAGGTTATGTTATTCAGTGCAACAATGCCTGAAAGAATAATGAAACTCTCTCAGAAGTATATGAATGATGCTTACTATGTAAATCTAAATGACGAAGAGCTGACAGTTAATACCATCTCTCATAAATATGCATTATCAAATCATTCAAAAAAACTGGAAACTCTTCTTACCTTCATTAGCGAATATAATCCTAAAAAATCCATTATATTTTCAGGAACTAAAAGAAATGCTGACTTTATTTACAATGCCCTAATAAACAGTGGCTATAAAGCGACAGTCATGCATGGAGATCTCAAACAATCCCAGAGAGAAAGAGCCCTTCAAGAATTTAGAAAAAATGCACAGTTTCTTGTTGCAACGAACGTTGCAGCCAGGGGTCTAGACATAAAGGGCATATCTGACATTATAAATTATGACATACCATCTGAACCTTATGTATACGTGCACAGGGTTGGAAGGTCTGCAAGAATGGGCGCAGATGGATCTGCGTTTACAATAGTCAGTGAAGATGAAATTAGGTTCCTAAAAGATATAGAAAAATCTGTAAGGATAAGAATCAAGCGTATCGGCCTGAATAGTAATCTATCAGATGAAATTTCATCACAAGTCAAAATCATTAAAAGTATGTCCAATTCATCTAAAGAAAAAGCTCATAATGAAAATTATAAGAGCAGATTATACAACGGAACCAAAAATAGGGATAGATACAAATCAGGTAGAAAAGATAATAGAGGATATATCTCAAAAAAGGTATCAAGAAATATGGCTTCTGGAAAGAAATTTTATTGATTGTTGAATTATGCAACAGACACTATCTAAAGGTAGCCGTCATAGTCGCTTTTTCTTTGTGATATTAGGGGTGTTTCTTGATAGCGAGACGCTGAAATAGCTGTTGACATAATTGATGTTAACTGCAAAAGATAAACTAAGGATCTAATACTGGGATACGAAGTCTTAAAGATCAATTTAAAGAGCTCTCCGAAGAATTTGTTAAATGATATATCCATAATGTGAACCGGCGGCTGGATTGGATCATTAACCCCATTGAAGCCTTATGCACCCTAATCATTTTCAAAATATTAAATATACGACATACATCGGACATCTTGCAAAAGATGAGATATTCAATTATTATTTTATAAAAATAAAAGATAGTGTATATGATTTGCTGTAATTTAGAAAAGATCCTGTTCATTCCGCAATTCCCCTCCGTCTTAATATATCTTCTCCCCGTGATCCATTTCTCATTTGTATCCATCATTATTGTCACAACAAACCTCAGAAGAGACTGTTCAGATGGAAATGCTTCTATCTTCTTCGTTCTGCGCTTGAATTCAAGATTCAATCTTTCGAACACGTTTATCGTTCTCATCCTCCTGTGGTTTGATTCACCAAATGCCCTGTAATTGTACAGGGAAGGATATCACCTCTCAAACATTTCGGATGCCTTTTCAATACCCTATCTGACAAGAGTATCCTGTGCCTTGGAGATAAGTGATTCATTCTCTATAGTCTGTTTCACGATCTGCATAACAGATGACTGTTTCTTCTTCGGTATGAGTTTCTGTAGATCCCCTATGAAGTGTAAATGGCAGTACTGCCATGTCGCACCTAGAAACGACCGTGCAACTGATTCCTGTATACCTCTATGACCATATGATATGCCTGGAGAGTTGGTTTAAATTTCTCGGAAAGGAGGTTTCACTTCCCAGACTTAAGAAGGAACCACCCCCTGAACCGAGGATTCCCACTGACAACGAGATCCAGAAAATATGGGACTACATAGAGCACATACACGACAGGTGAACACGTCTGAAATATACTGTGATATTCGGCATATTAATCTATGGAGGAATAAGGATAACAGAACTGCACAGGATGAACGTTGAGGACATACTTGAAACAGGCACAAGGGTTAGATCTGAGAAGATGGAAAAGGACAGGATAGTCGGGCTTTTGGATGACCTTCTGAAAAATACAAGGAAATACATACTGGTTTACAGGCCAACATCTGACCAGCACGCCCTGCTCACGTCCGAGAAGGGGAGGGTCACATATGCAAGTCTCAGGACCACGGTAAAGAAGGTGGGTGCAAGACTCGGCATGGAATAGCTACATGCACATTCCTTCCGGCATTACTGCGCTACATCGCTGCTGAAGGGCTTCAAGAAAGAAAAACCGCTTGACCTCAGATGGGTACAGATTCATCTGGGACATGCGCGCATTGAGACGACAACTATATATACCCATCTTTCGCAGAAAGATGTGGCTGAGGAGGTGAGGAAGCGCTATAACGTATTATTTCGCATCGAAGGGGATGAAATGATGGAGGGTGCAAAAACGGTGGGCGCAGCCATGAAACCTACGGGCGCAAGGGGATTTGAACCCCTGACCCACGGCTTAGGAGGCCGTTGCCCTATCCATGCTAGGCCATGCGCCCATGGTCATACTGTATGTTTTCAATGTTTTAATAATTACTGAAACAAATATTTATTTAGACCCAATGTTCTCATTGACACATCAAAATTTCAGCAACTAGAAACATATTAATATATCAATTTGAATTCCCCCTTTGGGTGGGTCAAATGGAAAAACCTATAAAAAGAAGACCAGATGACGATGACGACGATTATGACGACGATGACGATGACTTTTGAGGAAAACATAAGATTTGCCTCCGAAGAGGACATCGAATCGATCATGGAAGTTGAGAATAGAGCATTTGGTATTCACGCCTATGATTATTTAACTTTAAAATATATGGTTACGGAAGCAAATTCCGTAACAGTTGTTTTTGTTTCAGATAAAAAAATAGTAGCTTATGCAACCGTTTATTTCAGGAAAAATTCAAGGGTAGCGCATCTGGAAAGTATAGCAGTCGATCCCATCGTACAAGGTAAGGGGATAGGCAAAATTTTACTAAAAGAGATTGAGAATATATCAATTAACAATGGCTGTAACAGGATGATTTTAGAAACGTTTGAAAAAAATGAAGTAGCATTGAAATTGTATAAAAATGCTGGGTATGAATTAAAGGAAATCATTGAAAATTATTATACAATACCTTATGATGGTTCAAGAAATGCAATAAGGTTATTCAAATATCTCAGAAACACTATTTAATGTGTAATCAATAACCAACCATGGTAAGGGTTATGGCTACTGGTGTATTCGATATTTTGCATCCGGGCCATTTACATTTCTTAAGGGAAGCCAAAAAAATGGGGGATGAACTAGTAGTCGTAGTAGCAAGAGATTCAGTTGCAGAAAAGATGAAGAGGAAACCATTCATTCCTGAAAATATAAGATTGGCTATGGTTTCTTCACTAAAACCAGTTGATTTAGCTATTCTTGGGGTTGAGGGTAATATTTATGATATTTTGAATTTGGTCAGACCTGATGTTCTGGCGCTGGGATATGATCAGGAGTTTGATGAAACTCAGATAGTGGAAGAAGCTAAAAAAAGAGGCATAAACTTAAAGATTATACGGATATCAAAATATTCAGACAGCGAATTTAATGGCACAAGAAAGATAATAAAAATGCTTAAAGAAAGAGTTCCTTAATTATATTTCTGGCCATACTGTCATGGTATTCATTTTTTCTCCTATATATTTCTTAATATTTTCCAGGTTAGAATGATTGTTAAAATTATCAAGGGCTTTTTTTGATTCTTTCAAACTAAAATTATTAAAATTATGAAATGCTCTACGTACATCATCAACAATAGAAATATCCCCGTATATAGAAGTTCTGCTCAATGGGTTTAGGTCTATCGTTATTATAAATTTCCCCATTTTCTTCAGTGCCTCAGCTCTATCTCCATCCTCCAAAGGTATTAGCACGGTATCTGCCGAAAAAATTCCATCCTTTTCACAGCGCCCCCTATCATGCATAAGACCCGGAATCCTTTCATCCTGTTTCCTTCCCAAAACATTTAATCCAAGATTACTGAAATGATCTACAATTTTATTAATTCTATCTTCCGACCAGTAAAAAATATTAGCTTCTACCTTTATATTATATTTTTTTGAGAATGCGACAATTTCCTCATCAGCCAGAGCAGTTACATTTCCATTTACAGATATTACAGGATTTTTGGATTCAAGAATTTTTGCAAAAGCAGCCATCTCCGCTATAATTGCAAATTCTGTACTTGTCTCTCCAAGGATATAATCAAAAGCCTCACCTCTTCCATGCGAAATAAGACCAGAGACAGTTACCACTCCTTTTTCATAAAATTCCAATAGTCTTTCCCTCTGTTTTAGACTTTGATATCTAGGATGATTTTTTGGAATTTCCAAGTTGATCACCTATTATTTTATCTAATTTATCAAGAAATTCTTCCTCCTTATCAAATGGAATTTCCCCACCAGAGGCAATATTATGACCTCCACCATGCCCACCAACCTCGGAAGCTGCTTTGGATACAGCCAATGAAAGATCCACTCCTCTATCTATTAAATCCCAGGTTGCCCTTGAGGATACTTTAACATTTTTATTTTTATACAATGCAATAGTAGGTTTATCCTTCTCAAAAAGATACAGCATGCATATCCCTGCCGTTGTCCCAGCTAAAGATTGTGAATTAACATGGAAATATTGTATATTTTTCCTTATTTTCAAATCATTAATGGCCCTTTTAATTTCAGACAGAATTTCCTCCTTGAAGGAAATCCATATTCTTCTTAAGCTTTCTAAAGCCTCCTCGTTGCCCATTACCCAAGATACAGGAAGTCCCATTTCACCGCTTCTTCCAGCATAATCTATGTAGGTAGAAAGAAGATGATCACTCAATCCAAGGGATTTAAAAAAATATTTATTTATGACAAGTGAATCAAATCCTTCCTTCGCCGTATTTCCACTTAATAATTTAATCATCAGTGCATCAGCCAGTCTTGTCTTTATCTCATCAGAAAGATTCCCAATCTTTATATCCGGATCTATTCCCAATGTATTAAGAAAAACTTTACAGGACTCCCTTTCACCACTCAATCCATTAAAGTATGGATCTGTAGAATAATAAATTGCATCGATAATATTCTCTCCATCTAAATTGAGGTCCTTTTTGAATTGAAAATTTTTACCAAATTCCTCTATTATCCTTGAATTGATACCGTAGTAATCACCAATGTCCTGTTTGTCTCCTATAGTTCCGCTGATAAAGAAGGGAAATAGGTCACTATTCCTTTCATCAACCAGAATGGATGTTATGAATGCAACGCTACTGGAACAGGCTTCTCTGCTTCCATCATAACCATAAGTCCTTGGATTAAGATCAAGAATCCTTTTAGGTTCGATAGAGGGTGGAGTGTGATGATCTATAAGTATTGTTAATTCATTATTGAAAAACTCTATACCATCTGCCCCAAGGTCGCTTATAATAAGCGGTTTGCCTTCCGATTCTTTAATTATTTCTGAATCAAAGGATTTTAGAAAAGTTAGATGGAACCTTTTATTTATTCTTTTCAACGTTTCCGAAATAATAATAGCAGATGAAATACCGTCAGCATCATAATGACTGAATATCCTGAAGTTATCGTTGTTCCTTATTGATTCAGCAGCTTTCTTGAAATTTGATAAATATTCATCCTTTAATTCTATCATTTGACTAGTAATTCTGCTGTCTCTATTGAGTAGAACCAATTGTTAGGCAACTTACTATTCCTCTTATAATAGTCTGCGAGTCTTTTAATCTTTGCTTCTATTAATTGAAGGCCCCTTTTATTCTTTAGATCCTTAGGGTTGGAAATTAAATGTTTATTCAGATTAACAGCCTTCTTCATCAATGAAACGAGATCTTCTGGAATTGAATCATTAATATTCTTAGCTTCTAAAATCTTTGATACTCTGTGACCAGTAATCTCTTTAACTTTTGGTATGCCATATTGATCTCTTAAAATCATTCCTATTCTTGATTTCGTCATTCCTTCTTTTTTTAATTTGATAATTAACTGCTCAATTTCATTATTGTCCATTGATACCCAAGATGGTTTACCCTCTCTTAATGGTGGCTTTGAGCCTGATTTTCCTCTCTTTCTGGTATGCATCCTTGCCATCGTTGCACCTTTCCGTTCATGGAATTATAATACTTAAATGTTGATAAAGGTGATGTGCATGACGCAATAGTAGTTGGTGCAGGGCCATCAGGTGCGAGAATCTCGGCAAATCTGGCATCGAAAGGGTTTAAGGTACTAATGATTGATTTAAAGTCTGAGATAGGTGTGCCCAACCATTGCTCAGGACTTGTGGATGAAAGGGTGGTAAAATTAGTTGGATATGACCTGGTGATAGATAAACCAGAGCAAGCTGAAATAATAACTCCTTTATCATCATTCTTTATTTCTTCAAAAAAGATGTTTGTAGTAGACAGGATAAAATTAGACAAAAAACTCTCCGAAATAGCTCAATCTTCTGGTGTTCACATAGCCTTAAGAAGGAGATTTTTCAATTATTCAATAAAAGATAATGAAATAAATGTTTTAACAAGCGGAATGGGCGGTTTTATGGAATTCAGGACAAGATTTCTTATAGGCAGTGATGGCCCATTGAGTCAAGTTAGAAATTTATCAAGAATAAAATCTCCTAAATTACTTCCATCCGTTCAATTTGACGTGGATGAAAGAAGCAGTAAAGTTAAACTTTACCTTGATCGTACAAAGACTCCTGAATTCTTTTCTTGGGAGATACCCCATGATATGGAAACAGAAATAGGGGCATCAGGTATAGGCTCTTTAAGCACTGTAGCTTCGCTTGCAAGTAAGAAGAAGATTGTTAATAAAAGGGGAGGAATTATTCCACTGGGTCCTACAGATTTAGGAATGGGAAATATATTTTTAACAGGAGACTCTGCCGGCTTAAACAAGGCTACAACGGGTGGGGGTCTTTATGCAGCCCTGAAATCTTCAGACTCTCTTTCTGAAGCAATACTTATGGATGGCAATATACTAAAAAATTATCGAAGAATATGGTATTCCAATTTTGGTAAAGAGATAAAGAGAGATTTTGTGCTAAGACGTTTAATAGACAAGATAGAAAAATATTATCAGATCTGGATTCCATTTTCTATGGCAAATATTAGAGGAATTAATTCGGTAGGCGATATCGATTATCCTTCTAAATTATTGTTATATATATTGGCTGCCAGCCCCTTAAAGATAAATGAAATAATTAAAGATACTATTTTGCTGTCAGATCGAAACCACAATTATAGCAAATGAGGGCATCCTTTGATATCATAGTACCGCAATTTGGGCAGGGGATCATTTCCTCGTGTGTAACCTCTTTACCCTCGATTAAAGATTTTATATGATCCTTCAGATCTCTAATAAGTATGTCAATATTTTTCTGGTCGCTTTCAATCCTCAGAATTTTATCCTGCAATTGTGTTTTTAATTTATTATTCTCATCTATAAGTTCATTCGCCTTTTTCAAGGATGCTTGTATTTCCCTCTCTTTTAAATCAATATCCTTTACTTTTGCATCTATTTCACGTTTTATCTTATCTATCTCATCTTCCTTACTAATAAGTTCCCTCTGTCTTCTGTTTAATGACTCAGTTAGGTCGTTAAGGCTTTTTTCTTTCTTATTGAGTTCTTCCGCTTTTTGATTTAGCGAAGATTCATATTTTTTCAGTTCTTCTTCACGCTTTTTTAAAGTTTGAATGTAACCCTGAACCTGCTCCAAAATTGATAGATCATCGGAGTTTGCCATGAATATCAACTTGTTATTTACATTTACATTAATATAATTTTCTATATGATCTCTCTTCTTACTAGTTTTTCAATAATTATTCCTTCATGGTTTGAAATACTACGTGAGAGAAGGTATTCTCAACTCCCGGGTATCCTCTTATTCTATTTATTACCTTTTCACCGAGTTCTTTTAGATTCTTCGACCTGACTTTAGCCAAAATATCGAACTCTCCTGCAATTATATGTACTTCCTCTACTCCATCTATTCTCGCTATTTTATCAGCCAGCTCTTCCTGAGTAATTTCATTATTCTTCTTAAATGAAATAAATACAAAGGCAAGAACATCTATGCCTAATTTTTCATAATTCAGTTTTACTGTGAACCTGTTTATGATACCATTCTTCACCAACTTTTCAATTCTTTCTGCGGCAGTCACTCTGTTTATTCCAAGGTCATCTGCTATTGCGGTAACCCGTTCCCTGCCTTTATCCTGAAGATAACTTAAAATTTGAAGATCGATATCGTCCAAATCTTTCATAATGTTAAATAATAATTGGTAATATAACTATTTTGCTACTTTATGCTTATTTTATAAAAATAAAAATCTATACTTATTTATTCTCTTCATAATGCCATGATAAAACCAATAGATTATTATTTCTCTAGAGACCCCCATATACTTAAAGCCTCAATGGAAGTAAACACTATTGTGAGAGGGGAAACGAAAAAATTTCTAGATAGAAATGGTTTCATAGAGATAAATCCTGTTATAATATCCCCTATATCGGATCCGTTAAACCACCCCGTAAAAGATCCAGTAATAGATTATTATGGGAACAAATACAGACTTACCAAATCGATGATATTTCATAAACAGCTCTCGATGGTTTTCTTTGAGAAAATATATTCCTTTTCCCCCAACATAAGAATTGAGCCAATTGACAGAAGTAAAACCGGAAGACACCTTGCGGAATTTACTCAGCTTGATCTTGAGGTAAGAAATGCAAAAAGAGAAGATGTAATGGCAATTGGTGAAAAGATGATCAATCATGTAATAAGAGTTATGAAGGAGAAAATAGATAAATCTATGCTTAATCCGGACCTTGAAGTTTACAAAAGACCATTTAAGAGAATCAGTTATAACGATGCAAAAGAGAAATATGGAGATGATTTTGAGAACTTATTGAGTAAAGAGGCAAGGGAACCCTTCTGGATAATAGACATACCGCTTGGAGCAAGGGAATTCTACGACAAAGAAACATATCCTGGATCTGGAATATTAAGAGATATGGATCTTATCTATCCTTTAGGTTACGGAGAAGCCATAAGCGGTGGGGAGAGAGAATATGAGTATGAGAGAATAGTGGATAGAATTAAGAAAAAAGGGCAGACCCTAGAGGAGTTTGAATTGTTGCTAGAAGCTTCAAAAAGAGGTTTATACCCTTCTGCTGGCTTTGGTATAGGAATTGAGAGATTTGTTCGTTTCATTAGAGGAATGAATGACATAAGAGAAGTAACACTCTTTCCAAAATCAATAGGCGAATATGTTTTGTAAATTTTATCTTTACATTTCTAAATTTAACCAAACAAAAAGTGATACAATTGATTTTTTTTAATTATGAAAAATATGATATTTATTGATAGGCAAATTATAAAATAATTTTTTTCCCTAAATTTATTAAGGTGTATTCCATTCTCCATTTACCGGTGATGAAGATTTGAAACTTTATGTATTCATAATTAGAAGGCTTCTTCTAATGATTCCGGTTCTGTTGGGAGTTGTTGCTATAACTTTTGCATTGGCCCACGCTAATATTAACCTATTAATATCAGAATATGAGGGAAGAATACATACTCCTCAGGCTAGGGCCGCTGTTTTGGCAACTTTACATCTTAATGGTCCTTTCATTGTTCAATACTTATATTATATAGGAGCTCTTTTTACTGGTCAATGGGGATTCACAGCACCACTAGATCCGTACGGAGGAGGGAGATCAGTTCTATCAGTTTTTGAAATGAGATTCCCACCTACCGCAGAGTTGGCTTTAGTGGCAACTTTTATAACTATTGCTCTTTCAATACCAATTGGTGTTTTAAGTGCTGTTAAGAAAGATAGGCCTGTAGATCACGCTACAAGGTTATTGGCCCTGTTCTTTGTATCAATACCTACATTCTGGTTTGCATATCTAGTTCTATTGGCTGTTAGTCCTGTATCTTCTTTAGTTCCACATTTTCTCAGACTTAATTATCCTACGGGCCAGATAAATTATGCTCAATATGCTTTTGTTGGAAACACCGGTCAACTTCAGCCTTGGGTTTTAACAGGTCAATATTCCGGTCTTACAAGACCAACAGGATTTTTATTGGTTGATACTCTGCTTTATGGTGATATCCCGGCCTTCTTGGACGGGCTCAAACATCTATTCTATCCTGCTGTTGTAGTGGGATTGACAAGCTTCGGGTATTTCGTAAGATTTATGAGGTCCAGTATGCTTGAAACTCTTGGACAGGATTATATAAGAACGGCAAAATCAAAGGGAATTCCAACAAATTATGTTATTAAGAAACATGCAAGAAGGAACTCATTTGGCCCAACAACCACAATAATGGGTCTGTTTTTTGCAGGTCTTTTAGGAGGTGTAGTAGTGGTAGAAGTTATATATGGCTGGCCCGGGATGGGTACGTGGCTGTACGAGGCTGCCATATACGATGATCTAACATCGATAGTGGTTACAACTTTCATTTTTGCCATAGTTATAGTTGTAGCTAACCTTATAGTGGATGTATTATATGCTTATCTTGATCCTAGGGTGAGGTTAGAATGACTTCAGAAACTAAAAATATTAAATCAGGAGCGGCGTTATCAAGGAGTCTGAGGAGTAGGTTAGAATCATTTAAAAGGACGCTATATTTCTTAACGAGGAACCCTTTAGCAGTTTTCGGTTTGTCAGTTACAATTTTCTACGTACTTGTTGCGATCTTCGGGCCATTCTTCGTTCCCGGCAACCCTAATTATATGATACAGATTCTTCAGTATAAAGGGAAATACATATACAATACTCCTCTACCACCATCTGCTAGATTCCCATTTGGGACTACTTTTGGAGGTTACGACCTATTTAATGGTATTGTTAAGGGTGCCAGAACTGACGTATTTATGGCAGCAATAATAGTATTCATAGGAGCAATAATAGGAATAATACTAGGTTCTATAGCAGGATATAAAGGGGGAGTAACAGATGATGTAATAATGAGAACCACTGACATATTCCTTTCAATACCATTCCTGGTATTGGCAATAGCAATGCTGGCCATTCTGGGAAGAACTCTAGAGATAATGATTTTTGCATTCATAATCGTGTGGTGGCCTACATATACTAGGATTATTAGGGGTCAGGTTTTAACAATAAGAGAATTGAAATACGTAGAAGCTTCAAAAGCGGCCGGAGCGAGTTCTTTAAGAATAATATTGAGGCATGTTATTCCTAACTCAGTATATCCATTATTTGTTCAGGCATCTCTTGACTTTGGAAATGTAATCCTTGGCTTTGCCACGCTTAATTGGCTGGGATTTGGTTACTCTACACAAAACCTTGCTGAATGGGGAAGTATAATGAGTCTCGCTACTATTCAAGGAACCAGCGCTGTCTTCAAATACTCCTGGACATTACTCGTACCCGGTATAGTTATACTGATATTTGTACTATCATTGAATTTCCTTGGCGATGGGCTAAGGGATGTATTAGATCCAAGACTTAGAAGGTGATATAGATGCAAGAAATATCTACAGATAAATTTAACAAAGAGGAAATAGTCTTGAAGGTTAATAAATTAAAAACTCAATTCTTTGTTTATGATGGAATAGTAAAGGCAATAGAAGATGTATCTTTGACTTTACATAAAGGGGAAGTCTTAGGAATTGTGGGTGAGACAGGGTGTGGGAAATCTGTGACAGCCTATTCAATTACAAAGCTTATTCCTGATCCACCGGGTAGAATAGTAAGTGGGCAGATTTTCTTGGGGAATTTAAACATATTGAGAAATATCGATAAGGAAGCAAAAATTTTCACCAATAGAAAGAGGGTAAAAATTAAGAGGAATACAAGACTTATTAAAAGGAATGAATTATTTTTCAACCAAATTCGGGGTAAATATATATCTATGATATTTCAAGAACCAATGGCTGCTTTAAATCCAGTGTATACAATAGAAGATCAGATCATAGAAACCCTTGTACTTCATAAAAGGAGTTATATTTTGGAAGTTGCACAGGGAGCCGCTAAGAACATAAATAAACTTATAAAATTCAGGCAAACAATGGAAGAGGATCAGGATATAAATCCAGAAAAAGTTGCAGATCTCAGAGAATATAAACCGGACATAGAGAAAGATTTTGAAGGTCCGTTAAAGGAAGAACTGTTTAAACTTGCGGATTCAAACAAGGGTACCGCATCGTTTTTAAAGCATCTTGACCTTCTGATCGAAGAAGGAAATATATACAATAAGAAACCACAAAAATATGATAGAATTCTCAATCTTGATAAGCAAATGGATAACCTGAGGGTGGAGTTGTTAAAGGAAACAGATGAAATAAAAGTCAACTCAATGGAAAAAAAATTAGCAAACTATTCTAAGAAAATTAATCTTATTAAGCTATCAAAACAGTTAAAAAGGAATAAAAAGGATCCTATAATACTGGAAGCTAGGAGAGAATCTTTTGGATTATTGGAGACGGTTAATATAGCAGATGCCTATGGAATATTGAAGAGATATCCACATGAATTGAGCGGGGGCATGTTGCAGAGGGTGGTCATTTCAATAGCATTAGCTAATGAGCCCGAAATACTAATAGCAGACGAACCAACAACCGCATTGGATGTGACTGTTCAGGCACAGATACTGGAAATAATGCGTCAGTTACAAAAGAACAGGGGAACTTCAATAATTCTTATAACTCACGATTTAGGGGTGATTGCAGAAATGTGTGACAGAGTTGCAGTTATGTATGCTGGGAATATAGTGGAAGTAGGGAGTGTCAATGAGGTGTTCCATAATCCCAAACATCCTTATACAATAGGTCTTCTATCATCTATACCAAGAATAGATAATCCTGATAAGAAGCTCAGGAGTATACCTGGGACAGTACCAAATTTAATTAATCCACCAACTGGCTGCCGGTTCAATCCAAGATGTCCAATGGCCTTTGAGAAATGCAAGATCGATGTTCCTCTGCATATAGAAGTATCACCTAATCACATTGTAGCATGCCATTTATTTAATGGAACGGAGGTGAGTGATTATTAGTGAAATATTATTGAAAGCTACAGGACTAAGAAAATATTTCCCAATCAAAGGTGGAGTTCTTGGAACTACCAAGGGTTATGTGTATGCAGTTGATAATGTTAATCTCACAATATATAAAGGTGAAACACTAGGTCTTGTTGGAGAATCTGGATGTGGAAAAACCACATTGGGAAGAGTGTTAATAGATCTAATAACACCAACAAGTGGAACGCTTATATTTAATGACTCGAAAAATCTGAATAATTTGGATGGAAATCAAATTGATGAAATTGCCAAAGAATATTCAAAAATAACTAGTAATAAGATAAATGAAATAAGGCAGGAAGAGAAAAAAATTATAGAAAAATACAGAATAAAAGATATTTACAGAACGAAAGGAAAAAAGAAGAGAGAATTTAGAAAGAAAGTACAGATAGTATTCCAAGATCCTGTTTCCTCACTTGATCCAAGGATGCTTATCAAGGATGTTGTAGCTGAACCATTATATGTAAATAAAGTAGCAAAGGGAGAAAAGGCAAGAAAAATGGTGCTCGACCTCCTATCAGAAATAGGATTAAACGAAGATCACCTTTACAGATTCCCACACGAATTCAGTGGTGGGCAAAGACAGAGAATCGCATTTGCGAGGGCAATTATAACAAGACCGGATTTTATTGTACTAGACGAACCTACCTCGGCATTAGATGTGTCGGTGCAGGCTCAGATTCTTAATCTTTTAAAGGAAATGCAGAAAAAATATGGAATGACCTATCTTTTCATATCCCACAACCTAGCTGTCATAAGGTCTGTCAGTGACAGAGTAGCAGTAATGTATCTTGGAAAAATAGTAGAACAGGCTGCGACAGATGATCTGTTTGAATTCCCAATACATCCTTATACTCAGGCACTTTTAAGTGCTATTCCTATTCCTGATCCTAAGTTAAAAAGGAATAGGATCGTTCTATCAGGAGATGTCCCATCTCCGGCTAATCCGCCTTCAGGTTGCAGATTCCATACAAGATGCAGATTTGCAACTCAATTATGCAAGGAAAAAGAACCCGAACTGGTAGAAACAAAACCCGGTCATCTAGTGGCTTGTCATTATGCAGAGGACATCCTAAAATCTGAATCAAAACTCCACGGGATAAAGAGAAGCACCATGGATGAAATAGAAGAAATTGAAAAGAATCTTCAAATAAACAATGAAGCTAAGTAAAGAAGAGAGGAAAAGGATAATAGACGAACCAGGAATGAGCTGGAGAGATTGGGGGAGATTTGTATTACTTAAATATTGGTATATTTTTTTTTCTTTTCTTACGGATATAGGTATACCAATACAATATCTTGAAAATTATGAATTAGTAGGGACTAGAATCGCATATTACGAATTGATAATATCATTAATGATTGAACCTTTGTTGATTTATGCGGAATTAAGAATTTATAAAATATTATTTCCACGAGAAAAAGATACCATTGATTAGATTTATAAAATTCCTGCGTATTATTAAATTGATGGAAATAATATTTTCAGAGTTGATGATTATTAATAATTTTTCATAAAAATTGGAAAGATTTAAGTATAATTTTTCTTTGTGTGAATGTGGTTTTATGACACAGACAGAAAATCAATCACAGAGTCCACCACCCCAGAAGAAATCTTCTGCAGCGAAGTGGATAGCTGTGATAATAGTAATCATACTGGTAGTTGGAGCTGTGGTTGTCATAGCCTCCGAACAGCACAAAACTACCCCGACTAAGACAACAACTAACAATACTACTACAACCACTACTACAAGCACACCTTTATCAGTGGTGCCTACAACAACAGGTTTACAATCCCAGGCGGGCGCTCCTATAACCTTCAGTCCTGGACTACCAGCTGGTGCAACATTCACCAAAGTGGTATGGAACTTCGGTAACGGTGTTACCCAGACTGTTACATCAGGAAATGGGCAGGTAAGTTACACATATAATACACCTGGAAGTTATTTGGTATCCGTAACAGCATATAACAGTACAGGAGCGGTTAGTTCTAACTCATCTCTTATGCTTATAACAGTTACACCAAGTGTTGATGCCAACACAGCCGGCATATATGGACCAATTGCGATTCTTGCGAATTCTGCAGGCAATACAAATCAGACAATACCAGCAGGCGGATGGATGAACATGACATATGCAGGTACAATGGCAACAGTACCCGTTGGTATAGGTTCCCCGGTACCTGGCAATCCAGATTATACTGTAGCGGCATTTGAGTGGAGCATAGATGGGACACCTTTAAATGTATCTAACACAACAGCAACAATAAATGAGACATTCTCAACTCCAGGATTACACTACGTAACACTCACAACGATAACAACATATAACGGTCAGAGTGTAGCAGGGCAGTATGTTATGACAGTGGCGGTTGGTAATTATAACATACAGAAAGTTGCTCCTAAAGTGAGTATAAACAAGAGTGAGATAGTTGATGCAACATGGATTCCAGGAGGACCCAGAACTTTCGATCCAGCAATTGCTTATGATACAGTTTCATATGAAGTAGTATACGAGGTTTATCAACCATTGATATTCTATAGTGGAGAATACACAACGGTTTTCAATCCAGTTATAGCTAAATACGTTCCAACAATTCAGAATGGAGGAATAACACTTGGAGTGAATGGTTCTGAGAATTATACATTCTACATCAACACAAGTTTACAGTTCTCTAATGGGGATTACGTAAATGCTTATGACGTGTACGTTTCATTCGCTAGGACACTCCTATTCTCAAACGATCCTGGAGACCCTGGATGGATCATTGCCCATGCATTATTACCAGGTCCAACGATGTATGGTCCCTTTAACACCAGTTTCTACTGGATACACCATGCAGTAACATGGAACAATACAACACAGTCGGTAACATTCCATCTGCTTCCAACAGTACCGACGTGGCTCCCAAATACAACAGCAGTATATGCAGGGCAATCCTATGGAATATTGAATCAATCGTACCAGGTACACAACTTTGGTTCATCTGATTACTTCCTTCAATTAATATCTGGACCGACAGCGGGAGATATAATGGATTATAACTGGTTGGTAGCCCATGGTGGTGTACCGGCAAATAATTCAGCGTCTTACGCCGCCTTTGCGAACACATCTTCAGGTCCAGGAGTTACCGGATTCTGGAACAATTATATAACATATAATATGATGGGAACTGGGCCATACGAATTGAAGCTATATGAACCTTCACAGGAAGTTATATTTTATAAGAATCCATACTATCACCAGACTCCCGGATTACTGGCACCAAGCCAGTTGGTACCGGAAGTAATAATTGAGTATCTATCGGAAGATACAACAGCCCAACAGCAACTTCAATCTGGAGAGGCTCAATTTGCAGAAGGTGCATATCCAACATACGACACACCTCAGGCATTGAGCTTGATAAAGCAGGGCGTAATTTCATCGGCATCCATTTCTCAGCTCTCAACATTTGCATTCTACTTCAATCTTGATGTAAATATAACCGGCGCACAGGATTATGTTAAACAAACAAACATTCCTGCAGGATTCTTTGCAAATCTTGATGTAAGAAAAGCAATTTCCTATGCATTCAATTATTCATACTGGATAGGTGTTGCAAATTCGAATTCTGGAATTACCTTTGCTGAGAATTTAACGGGAATAATTCCGAGAGGAATGCCGGAATACCTTTCCAATCTTTCAGCGCAATATCCAGAAGTAATGAATCTTACACTCGCAAAGTACTATTGGTCCATTTCAGGATATGCTGGAAATGGTCAGACATATTATTTCCCTGTATTCAACAGTCAGGGTGATCCAACTGTTGATGAGATGTATTCAGTCCTAGCGACAGATCTTTCCACAATATCCAATGGTCAATTACAGATAACTACGGAAGATATATCATTTGGGCAGTTGGTATCATTCACATCCGTTGGTCCAGGGGAGAATCCAATGCCAATATACTTCCTTGGATGGATCGATGATTATCCAGATGCATCAGATTTCGTAGCACCGTTCTATGAACAGTATGGAATATATACATATCCAGATGGATTATGGTCTGGCAATCCTTACATTAATGCAAGTCAGATGAGCAATATAACACAGATGTGGAATGACCTAAATCTTGCTGGTGAAACAACAAACATGACTCAGGTTACAAATTACTATTACATGGCTCAGAAGATAGCTGTCAATATGGACTTCTATTTCGGTATAATGCAGCCACTCGCGGTATTCTACTATAGCACAGCAATAAATCCGTCATCACTTACCTTGACATTTAATCCAGTAGTAGGTGCAAGCTTCATAGTATTCTATACTATACAATACAATCCATAATTTTTTTTAATTTTTATATTTTATTTATTGCATATTCTAAATCATTTGTGAGATCATTTATATTTTCTATACCTACGGACAGTCTTAGCAATGAATGCGTAATCCCAATATTCAATCTTTCATTTTCTGATATATAAGCGTGACTAGTTTCCCAGGGCATAGTAATCAATGACTCGACTCCACCAAATGTAGGTGCTTTTTTAATAACATTAAGAATATCCATAAATTTCTCAGCCTTATCATAAGATGCTTCTAGATCAAAGGATAAAACACCTCCATATCCATCGAGATTTTCTTTAGCTGTATTGAAATACTCAAATGATTCGATACCTGGGTAATTTACTTTTGTGATCCCTCTACTTTTAAGAAATTTGGATATAATAAGTGCATTCTCATTTTGTCTTCTCACTCTTAAAAACATAGTTTTTAGACTTCTAGAAATCAAAAATGCCTGTATGGGATCTGGGATTCCGCCAAAAACTTTTCTTTTCATAGATATTTCATTTATCAGTTGCTTACTTGATGATACAAATCCAAATGTTATATCATCATGACCTGATATGTACTTTGTTGCGCTCTGAATGACTATTTTTATTCCGGTCTCATAGGGTCTCTGATTTACAGGTGAAGACATAGTGGAATCTACAGCTGTTACGATATCATAATCATTCAACTCCTTACCAATTTTCTTAACGTCAATAACTTCCATCGTAGGATTCACTATAGACTCGAAAAACAGCATCTTGTAATATTTGGGATTAAAATTGAGGTTATTTAGGTCTTCAACAGTAATAAAATCAACCTGTATTCCATAGTTAGTCAATGAATTCTTAATGTAATCTAATGTTTGCCCGTAAAGTTTGTTGAGAGATAAAAGTCTATCACCCTTTTTCAAAAATGTCAATAGGGTCGATGAAATTGCCGCCATTCCTGATGAAAAACCCAGAGAGTCCTCAGCCGACTCTAATTGGGCATATTTTTCCTCTAAACTCTGAATGGTGGGATTTCCAAGTCTCGTATAAATAAATGGTAAATTTCTATTTTTATCAATAACAGCATCCTCAAAATTATTGGGAAATCTAAAAACGGAACTCTCAAATATAGGAGTAGTTATATTTCCGTATTTCCTGTCTTCATATTCTCCGCCATGAATAGCTATAGTTTCCTTATCGAATTTTTTTTCATTATTCATTTTATTCACCCCAGATATCTCTCTTAATGTCATCATCCTTTACACCTGATTTTATTAATATATCAACTAAATCCCTTACGAACTTTATGCCTCCGCAAATATAAAAAACTTTATTATCCAGATTGTTCAGATATTTATTCAACATTTCCAAATTTATCCTACCAAATTCTCCATTCCAAGTACTATCGACTGTATCTCTTGTAAGAGTAATGTGTATTTTCAAACCTATATTTTCATATGATTTGAGTTCTGTTAAATTAACAATGTCAGTTTTATGTTTAACACTGTAAAATAATGTCATATTTTTCTTCCTATTTACGAACCTTAAATATCTAAGCATGGAAAAAAATGGTGCAATTCCAACTCCTGCAGCAATTAAAATTATGTCTCTATCATCATTTGGATCAAAAATAAACGTTCCTTTAGGTTCAGTTAAAAATATTTCATCTCCCTCTGAAAGATTTGCAAGAAGACTGGTAAATCTGCCATTGATCATTTCAATCATAAACTCAATATAATTATCACTTGGGGAAGAGGCTATTGAATATGATCTGAATAATTTATCATCCCTATGGATATATATCGATGAAAACATCCCTGGCTTAAAATCGAAATTTCTTCCATCTTTTGGAATCATCTTAAAACTATTGATGGGGAAGCTATCTGAGGTCATTTTAGTTAATTCTTTTATAGATTCTATTTTAAAATCCTTCATTACCAATTTTGCGGTCATTAATCAGGTAGTATTTATAGCATTAAATAATTTGTTTGTTAAGCCAAACACCTAGGTTACACTTTTTAAATTAAAGTAAATATGGTTTTAATGAATGATAATCCAGAATCTCCCTTATTCAATAGAATCTTATCATTAATTAAGGAAAGAGGTTTTGATTCGCTTACCGAACCTCAAAGATTGGCAATTCCTGAAATACTTCAGGGAAATAACATATTATTAACTTCCCCAACTGGTAGCGGAAAGACAGAAGCAGCAGTGCTTCCCGCAATGGTTATGTTGCAAAATATAAAGGAAAATATTACAGGTTTTGGAATAATTTATGTAACACCTCTCAGGGCTCTGAATAGAGATGTTATGGGAAGGATAGAATCTTATGGAAGGTCAATTGGATTGGATGTTTCCGTGAGACACGGGGATAGCAGTGAAAGTGAGAGAAGATACCAGGCATTGAATCCACCGGAAGTACTGATCACTACTCCAGAAACGTTGCAAATAATATTGAATGGAAAAATTCTCAGGAAACATCTATCCTCATTAAAATTTTTGATAATTGATGAAGTCCACGAACTGCTAAATGATGAAAGAGGCTGGCAGCTCCTAGTGGCAATATCAAGGATTAGGGAAATAACCAAAGATTTTAAAATAATTGCAATATCAGCAACTATTGGGAATCCGGAGGATGTTGCAAGAGCAATATTTTATGGATATGACTATAAAATAATAAATGCAGGTGTACTTAAAGAATATGATATAAAGATATCAATGCCCACTGGGTCTCCTGAAAATTTTAAAGAAATTATAGGCGCAGAAGATAATTATTCAGAAGTAATATATTATTTATTAAAATTATACAAAACAGGAAGGCAATTCATAGCATTCACAAATACCAGATCTACTGCAGAAGATATTGTAATGAGATTAAGACTATTCGATAAAGATATACTGGTAGATGTACACCATGGATCCCTGGGGAAGGAAGTAAGAACTAAAATAGAGGAGGATTTTAAGAAAGGTAGGCTGAAGGGTTTGGTTTGTACTTCCAGCATGGAACTAGGGATCGATATTGGAACAGTAGATTTTGTAGTCCAGGTAAACTCGCCCAGACAGGTAATAAGACTTGTACAGAGAATTGGAAGAGGGAGACATAGATTGGGTGAGGTCTCAGAAGGAGAAGTGATATGTGTCAATGAAATAGAGACAGAGGAGGCATCGGTAATAGGTTACTTTGCACAGAATGGAAAGATAGAAAATATAGAAATTAGAAAAAACCCTACAATTGTTCTTGTAAACCAGATTATATCAATGGTTTACGCAGAGAAAGAAATAAGCGTTGAAAGGGCTTTCTCTATATTCAGACGATCATACGTTTTCAGAGATTTATCATTTGATTCATATTACTTATTACTGGAATTTTTGAATTCTATTAAAGTAATATATCTTGATCAGGAAGGAAAGAATATTAAAAGAAGTGCAAGGACCATGAAATATTTCCTTGAAAACGTCTCAATGATTCCCGATGAAAAAAGATTCGTTGTTAGAGAATCAAGTACCGGAAAAATTATTGGATTTTTGGATGAAGTTTACGTAGCCACAGAATTAGATATTGGATCTACATTTATACTTAAAGGAAGCACTTGGAGGGTTCTTAGGATAAAGGACGATTTCATTTATGTTGATTATATTCAAGGAATATCGGTTCCTCCAAGCTGGTCCGGAGAAGAAATTCCTGTTCCATATGAAATTGCCATGGAAGTAGGCAGAAGAAGGAGAAAGAGAATTATATGCAAAAATCTTAGTGAACACTCCTCAGAACTACTGAAAAAGTTTGCAGAAGACACAGCTTCAGATCAGAATATAATTGTGGAGAAGGAGGGAAATATTTCTGTCATTCAGTTAACCGGAGGTACAAAATTGAATTACACTATAGCACTCATTGTTACTTTTAATCTCTCTGAAAAATACGGTGAATCATTCCTCTTCGATATTTCGCCATATCATATAATGATACAAGGAAATTACAGATATAATGAAGAGGAAATAGTGGATATCATTTCAAACGCCGGATCATATTTAGATAACATTGATAGATTTGTTGAAAAAACTAGAATTTTCACATATAATTTCGTAAATGTTGCCAAAAAATTTGGGGTAATATCAAGGGACACGGATTTTACAAGGATAAGAATGGATAAGATTATCTCGATTTACAAGGATACATTCCTTTACAAAGAGGCGCTTGAAAAATTCAAATGGGATTATCTCCAGTTGGATAAAGCGAGGGAAATTACAAAGGCTATAGAGGAAGGAAAAATACAAATCATTCAGAGGAATAGATTCTCAAATTCTTCCAAATTATATATGACAAATTTAAAAGAAAAAATGATGCCAATTAAACCCACAGGGCCTATCTTGAATGCAATCAAAAAAAGGCTGCAATCTGAAGAAATGGGATTTTATTGCTTATCATGTAAGAGATCATTCATTTCAAAAATATCAGAAATGAAGGAGAAAAGGTGTATATTCTGTAGCAGTCCTAGGATAGCTCCATTTAAAACTTATGATATTGAGGCTATACAGGAAATGTCTCAAGAAACACAGAGAAAATTAAACGTTTCATATCATCTTCTCAGAATGTATGAGGACAGGGCATTATTGGTTATGGCTGCGCATGGGATAGGGCCTGAAACGGCCTCTAGAATTTTACAAATTCCGGTAAAAAATGAAAATGAATTGTTAGAAAGAATATTGCAGAATGAAGTAGAATTTGCAAAAAATAGGAGATTTTGGGAATAGTTTAATTTATAGAGAGTTCTTTTCTAAACTCCCCAAATGTCCCTTTCTTCTCAGCATATGCGTTGTGTTTGTGTATAGTTTCATAACTTTCACTTCTAACTTCGACATAGGTACTGTCAGGGACATTGCTAAGTTCTTTAATCAGTAGTTTCACTGCATCCCTTACAACGTCTTCTACAAATTTTGGATTCTGGTGTGCCTGAAGTACAAGCATACCCTCTTCTTCTCTCTTCAATAATTCATAGGTGGGTGCACTCATAGATGCTTCAGCTATATCTATAAGTCTGTCTACCTCTATATCCATGTTTTCTGGTACTGAAATAATTATAGTAACATCGTTTCTCTGATTGTGAGATATGAATGGGGGAGAATCTGTTTCTCTCCCTACTAGTGCTGATACTGTCTTCATGGCCGAAGGGCAAACTGATATTCCCGTAGCTGTTACTCCTATATATCTTGTGGTTTTTAATCCATTTTTTTTCTTTGCAATTCCCTGAATTACATATTTTTCTGTTGTTTTCCTTCCCTTTGGATTCTTCCTTTCAAGGAAATAATCTGCAGTTAGTTGGGCTTCTGCATAATCAGCATAAGGGTGTCTCTCAAGGAGTCTGTCCACTATCAATTCAGCAACATACTCAATTCCCTTAGTTTTACCTTCAACCTCACCTTCAACCACATCCTCAAGGGCTTCTATATCCCTGGATAGGTCACTTCCCTTCCTGTATGGGGGTAGATCAACGAATACCCGGAAAGTAGGTACAAGAGTTATAGTCTTTCCTCTATGAACTTTTATAGGTCTCACAACGTTTGTCAGTCCAACTCTATCCAGTCTGTATGTATTAACTGGATTTTCAGATTGTACATCTTTAAATTTTTCCATAAATCGATATGTCCTCTTTATTTAGAAAATTTTCTTATTTTTTTTTATTAATAAAAAGAATATTACATTCTATGTTTTAAAAGGGATTTGCATCACCCTTTTTTTGAAAATTCATATAAAAGTTGTCCCAATTTTGCAGGATTAATAGGTGGATCTTCAACGACACCCGGGTAAGGTGAATAACCGAAATAAAAACCAATTGGATGGAAAAACCATCTTTGAATGTTATTGACTTCCCTTTCCAAAATTCCCTTAAAATCGTTCAGGTCGGGTTTATCCCGGGAAGCAGATCTAGTAACCGAAATGTATCCATTTTCTGTTTTAACAACAAATACGCATTTATATTCCTGAAATACGATATCTTTCGGGAAATCACCATTTATCACTAAAACCTCATTATTTTTGCTGCTTCTATAGATTATTCTCTTCTCAAGATCCTTAAGTAATCTTATATCACTATCGAATTTTTTGAGCATTGCATCAAAAATTATTCTGAATATATCTTCTATCTCGTTAATTCCGATACCATAAACAATAAAACTCCTGAGTACATTGTCAAGGAGGTTGTCCATTCCTTCTCTTTCCAGATTTTTCCAGCCTGCGTTATCCTGCCAGCAAACTGCCATAGCAAGTCTTTTCTCAGGCTCTCCCATGCCGAAATATTCAACAACTTTCATTGCAGAGCAAGAATTCCCCTTTTCATTATGGTGATCAAATCTCATTATCCTTGCCTTTCCGTGTGGGGAGTCAATAATGTAATCGGCTTCTGTCATTTCTATTTGATTATGCTCCAAATATCTTACCTGAATTTCCTTTCCCTTTAGAGCCCTACGTACAAGATATACCGACGCAATTGAATCAAGATCTGGTGGGCTCGCTACAATTTCAATTCTTTCCATCAGAATCTCAGCTTTTTCTTGTCTATTTTTTCCCAATCTTCTAGAAATCTTTTCAATCCTTCATCTGTTTTCGGGTGATTAATCAATTTTTTCATTACATCAAAAGGCATAGTAGCTATATCTGCACCTATAAGTGCGGCATCTCTCACATGAACTGGATGCCTTATGGAAGCGACTATTATTTTGGTGTCAATCGAGTAATTATCATAAACAGTTTTTATATCCTCTATCAGAGACATACCGTCCTCACTGATGTCGTCCAATCTCCCTACAAAAGGAGATACGTAGGTGGCTCCAGCCTTAGCTACCATTAATGCCTGATTAACAGAAAAAACTAAAGTCGCGTTCGTATCTATATTCATTTTCTTGAGTTCCTTAAGTGCCTTAAGTCCTTCTATTGTAGTCGGAATTTTTATTACAACATTTTCTCCCAATTTCTTTAGTTTTTTAGCTTCCTGTATCATTCCTTCGTGTTCTGTTGAGGTTACCTCTAATGATACCGGTCCAGGAACAATTCTCAGGATTTCTCCAACAAGGGATTTGAAATCTTCATCACCCTTCATTTCCTTTGAAATTAGTGTGGGATTTGTGGTTAAACCATCAACACAACCCCATGATATTCCTTCCTTAATCTCGTTTAAGTTTGCAGTATCTAAAAAGAACTTCATGCTCTCACCTTCATAATTTCTTCTACCTTTTTAACTATTCCTAAAGGATTGAGATTATATTTATCCATTAGCTCCCAAGCATTTCCTGATTCACCGAATTTATCATATACACCCAATCTTAAAACTGGAACAGGATAATTTTCAGAAGTAACTTCTGCAACTCTGCTACCAACTCCATTATAAACACTGTGCTCCTCAGCCGTTACTATTTTACCTGTTTCCTTGGCTGCTTTAATTATACTATCTTTATCAACAGGTTTTACAGTTGACATATTTAAGACTCTAGCGGAAACACCAACAGATTTCAGCTTCCTTGCAGCGACAGTTGCTGCATAGGTCATAATTCCTGTAGCAACTATAGTTACATCATCACCATCCTCTAACACCTCATTTTTACCAAAAATAAATGAATTCCCTGTATGAACTACGGGCACCTTTTCACGTGATAACCTCACATATGCTGGTCCCTTATTCTCATAAACATAATTTATTATTTCCTCAGTTTCCGGGGCATCGGATGGTGAAAAAACTTTCATACCAGGAAGACCACTCATCAGTCCCAAATCCTCAAGCATTTGATGTGTAGCCCCGTCCTCACCAACTGTTAATCCGGCGTGAGTAGCAACTATTTTTACATTACTCTCAGCATAGCATACACTCTGCCTTATGAGATCATATGCCCTTCCAGTTGCAAAAACCGCAAACGAAGATGCAAATACATTCATTCCGCTCTGGGCAAGTCCAGCAGCAACTCCCATCATATTATTTTCAGCAATTCCCATGTTAAAAAATCTGTCAGGATAGCTCTTCTGGAATAAATTAGTATAAGTAGATGATGATAGATCAGCATCTAAAACCACAACATTTTTATCCTTTCCAAGCAATGTAATTGTCTTTCCATAAGCTTCTCTCTGACTTTTCCTTTCTACCTTGTTTATTAGTTCAGGCAACCATGTTAATTCAATGTCTACCATTCAGATACCCTCCTCTATCTGTTTTAATGCCTCATTCAACTTCTTTTCATCCTGAACAGGTTTTCCATGATATTCCGGATTATTTTCCATGAAACTGACCCCTTTTCCTTTAATAGTTTTTGCAATAATCATCTTAGGCCCGTCAGTTCCTTTTGACCATTCCAATGCCTGTCGTATTTCATCAATTGAATGACCATCTATAGTTCTGGTTGCCCAACCAAATGATTTGAATTTATCTTCCATATCTCCAAGACTCAAAATATTTTCAGTGAATCCATCCAATTGAATCATATTCCTGTCCAAAAATACGATGAGGTTTGAAAGTCTGAGATGATTTGCAGAAAGAGCTGCTTCCCAAACACTTCCCTCATTACTTTCCCCATCCCCAATCATAACAAATACCCTGTAGGACTTATTTTTAAGTCTGGCACCAAGGGCCATTCCTATTGCATTGCTAAAGCCCTGACCAAGAGATCCTGCAGTAGCATCCACTCCCGGTACATGGTTAGTGACATGACCCTGTAAATCTGAGCCAAGTTTTCTAAATGTGAATAATTTTTCTATCGGAAAGAAACCCCGGAGTGCAAGAACTGAGTACAATGCAGGAGATGCGTGACCTTTGGAGAGTACAAATCGATCTCTATCCTCCCATCCTGGATTTTTAGGATCTATTTTCATCTCCTTAAAATAAAGATATGTCAACACATCTGTTGCACTTAAAGATCCACCCGGATGACCACTTTTAGCGGCATAAGTCATCTGAATTACCAACTTTCTTACTTCCTTAGCCTTTTCCTTTATGTAAGGAACGTCAATTGTTTCCTGCACCTTTCAGAATATCATTTTACATAATTTACTTTACCTCTTTATATTAACTAATAATTTATTATTATATTATTTTAAGAATAGGAGAAGTTAATATAACCTTAATTATTTAGGTATGTGAAAGGGAGAGAGGACAGAGAAAAATACTTGGAAGCCATAGACTATTTCATAAAGTTGCATGGATATGCAAGACCATTGGAAATAGCAGAATATCTCAAGGTGACACCAGCTTCAGTTTCACAAATGTTGAGAAAGTTAGCGGATGATGGTCTTATAAATTATGAAAAATACAGAGGAATGACCCTCTCTGAAAAAGGTAAAAAATTACTTGAAAAACTTGATGAGAAAGAGGAATCTATTTACCAACTTTTCGTTCTAATGGGTTGTAATGAGAAAACTGCATATGAGAAAGCTTGTATATTTGAACATTTAATTGACGATGATTTAGCGGCCAGATTAAAAGACTTTGTAACAAAAATTAAGGAAAAAGATATTAAATTAAATATGTAGATAAGCGTTGACCTTGTCTACATTTTCTTTTACATGGCTGGCAGATATTTCCCATAGTTTTCTTTCTTCAGGAAGGAAATTCAATTTGTATATCTCCTCAACACCATTTTTTCCAATTTTAACTGGCACTCCTACAAAGAATCCGTCAACGCCGTAATATTTGCCAAGCTCACCATTTAGTAAGGCTGGTGCAGTTATGACTCTCTTCCTGTTCTTTATAATTGACTCAACCATTACGGTAACAGATATTCCTGGTGCAAAATAGGCAGATCCGGTTTTAAGATATGAAACTATCTCTCCTCCTCCGTTTCTTGTCCTTGCTACAATCTGATCAATCTTCTCTTTAGGAAGTAAATCACTCAGAGGAATCCCGCCTACAGAACAGTACCTTACGAACGGAATCATATCGTCACCATGGCCTCCAACCACAAACGCAGTAACATCCTCCACTGATACTCCCAGTTCTTTCGCCACAAACGTCCTGAATCTGCCACTGTCAAGGGTTCCGCCCATTCCCATTATCTTGTTCCCTTCAGGTTTTATGATTTTATATGCTGTATATGTCATAATATCCATAGGATTTGTTACAACTATTATCATTGAATTTGGACTGTATTTTTTTACATTTTCTGCTGCGCTTTTCACGATATCTACATTCTTATAGAGCAAATCATCTCTGCTCATTCCTGGTTTTCTTGCCATTCCGGCCGTTATAACAATTATGTCAGATCCTTTCAGATTTTCGTAATTTTCTCCATTTGGACCCACTGTATAACCTTCGAGAGTGGAGTCAGATCTCCAGTGTGGCAAACCTTCCATTATGTCCAAACTTTTACCCTTTGCAGCTCCATCTACTACATCAAAGAGGTAAACATCCGCCAGTTCTTTTATGGCAATATGTTCTGCAACCATTGAGCCGACTTGTCCGGCTCCTATAACAGAAACCTTTGGTAGAGACATTCTAAATCACATCTCTATATGTTTAAAGAGTGTAAAAACTTTACACTATGAAATTCTTCCATATCATTAATAAATATTGGCATTATGTAAAAAGTAAATTAATATAGAGATAACAAAAAAGGATATTATAATGGATATAATCAATAATCATGGAAATGGTAACCTGTCCATTTTGTAAAAAAGATTTTCCTCTAGATGAGGCTTTAAGAGCCGAGATCCTGAAAGATTTCCAGGATGACAAAGAAAGAGAAATAAAAGAAAAAGATAGGATAATCAGAGAAATGGAAAACTCAATCAAAAATAAAGAAAAAGAAATAGATGAAAGAGTTGAAATTCTCTCTAATGAAAAAATCAAGAATCTAGAATCGGAATTGAAAAATAAAATCAGGGAGGAAATGGAAATTGAATTGATGGCTAAGGAGAAAAGATTGAGGGAACTCGAAAATAGCATGATGGAAATAAAGCAAAAGGAAGTGAATGAAAAGATGGATTATGAAAGAAAAATCTTCAATCTTGAGCAGGAGAAAAAGGAAAAGGAGCTGGAATTTGATAGAAAAATGCGAAGTGAAATTCAAAAGATAAGGGAGGAGCAGGAAAATAAAGTGAAAGAAGAATTCTCCATAAAGGAAAAAGAATATTTGGAAACAATAGAAAGTCTAAAAAGAAAAGTGGAAGATTTAAACAGAGGACTTGCTTCCGAATCTAATCAGCTAGTTGGAGAGGCACAGGAAATAGCCATAGAGGAAAAATTAATAAATCATTTTCCTGAAGATGTAATAGAACCAGTTCCAAGAGGTGTTCAAGGAGCAGATATAATACAAACTGTCATGATAAATAATCAGGTCGCAGGAAAAATAATATGGGAATCAAAAAGAACCAAGCAATGGAAAGAAGAATGGATTGAAAAATTGAAGGATGATAAGATGAAATCCGGTTGCGACATAGGTGTCATAATTACAAAAACAATGCCAAGAGAAAGTAAAGGTTTACTAATGAAAGAGGGAATTATAATTTCTGAATATTCTTATTTGTTGCCAATAGCAGGATTACTCAGGCAAAATTTGATCAACATAAAAAAGGTATCAATATCTCAGAATGATAGAAACAGAAAGGAATCGGTGCTTTATGAATATATAATAAGTAACGAGTTCAGAAATAGGGTCCAATCACTCTTGGATTCCATAAAATATGCCAAAGAAGATCTTGAAAAGGAAAAGATGACCCTTAATAAGATATGGGCTAAAAGAAATACAGATCTGGAAAGAGCAGTTATAAACCTTGCTCAGATTTACGGGACAATGCAGGGTCTTGCTGGAAATTCAATGCCAGATATACCAAGTTTGGAACAACCTTATAATGCTGACAACGATGAAAGACAAGATAAAGAGCAATAAATGGATATTTTAAAAAATATTACCATTTTATGGAGAGAAAATATTTCAATTCATCTTACGGAAAGATATCTTATATAGAAAGGGATGGTAAAGACCCAATAATATTCTTGCATGGACTGGGTGGAACCGGCAACAGTTGGACAAAATTATCTCCTTATCTGAATGAAAAAATTGGTCTCTATCTAATAGATCTTCTGGGGCATGGGCACTCTGATAAACCTAATATAGATTACACTATAGAAGTACAGGAAAAAGCCATTCAGGAATTTATAAATTTTAACAACATTGAAAATTATACTCTGATGGGTAATTCATACGGGGGATGGATTTCTTTAAGATTTGCGGTTGATGTGAGAGAACCTAATAAACTGATTCTAGAGGATAGTGCCGGGATCAATATAACATATGGTGAAGTTTCAGAAGAAACAAGGAATGAATTTATAAATAGGATAGTAAAATCAAATGATTATAATTCGAGACACGTTATAGAAAGTATAATTAAAAATAATGCCAATCCGAAATGGAAAATGAAGGAAGAAGAACTTGCAAAAATAAAAACGGATACACTAATTCTATGGGGAACTGATGACCGTACTATTGATTTAAAATATGGGGAGAAGCTCAGTGAGTTTATACCAAATAACAAATTCGTGAAAATAGATAATGGTGGGCATACTCCCCATATTAGAAAGCCTAAGGATGTAGCATATGCAATAAATTCATTTGTAACTTAGATTTCCAGATTACCAAAAATCTAAATAACGAGTTTGCTATTATCATAACCATGAATGACAAGGAAAATATATCGGTAAAAGGAGTTCAATCAAACATTTATGAAAGAGTGAAAGAACTTGCAAGGGAGACCGGTAAAACTATCGGTGAAATAACCAATGAATCTTATAAAATATTCATTTCGGCAGCCAGTGAAACAAAAGCGGCAGGCCAGGAATTCTTGAAAGGTGTAAAGGAGGGACAGGGAACTATTATAGAAAATATCTCCACAATAGAAATAAGCGGTGAAGACCTCAGAAATAGTGGTAAAAAAATTATTATAAGGAACATTAACAATCTAATTCTTAAGGATATTAAGAAAGAGGAATTTGAAAATTATATATCGTCAATTGTGAATGTTAAGCACCTCGAGGTCCCTAAATCCATTCCTAAATTATTATTGCTGGAAAGGTCTAAATTTATAGATGAAATTAAATTTATGTAATTTTTAGCGAAATATTATTTTAATTAGGTGTAATTAAGGAGAGTGTATGATCCAGTAATTATTTACCTATTATTGATAATGGTAGCTTCAATAGTGGCTGGAATTATAGGAGCTTTGGGGGGTCTGGGAGGTGGGGTCCTTATCGTTCCATTTCTTTCTCTTTACTTCAAGGTTCCTATCTCACTAGCTATTGGAGCTTCAATAGTTTCCGTTATTGCAACTTCCAGCGGTTCAGCAGCAGCATATGTAAGGGATAAAATTTCAAATATCAGAATTGGAACATTTCTAGTGCTTTTTACAACCACAGGAGCTATTTTAGGAGCCTTCCTTGAACATATTATCCCTGAAAGAGCCCTGTTTATTATATTTGGTATTGTACTTGTGATATCAATAATTCCTCTTGTTAAAAAGATAGGAGAAGAAATGCCATCTGAGGTGAAAAATGCTCCTATAGCAGAAAAGTTATCCCTGAATTCAGAGTATCATGATGCAGTATTGAAGAAAAATATAAAATATAACGTAACAGGTGTTAAATCAGGTTCAGCTATGATGTTTATGGCAGGGATTATATCCGGCCTTCTTGGAATAGGGTCAGGTGCCTTTAAGGTTCTTGCAATGGATCTGGCAATGAAATTACCAATAAAAGTTTCTACAACAACTTCAAATTTTATGATTGGTGTAACGGCTGCTGCAAGTGCAGGAATTTATTTTTTCACCGGAGATGTGAATCCATTCATAGCAGCTCCAGTTGCTATTGGGGTTTTACTAGGGGCTATGACCGGAACTAAAATTCTTGTAAGGATTAGAAGTTCATCGGTTAGGAAAATCTTTGCAATAATTATACTGATTGTGGGTATGGAAATGCTTCTTAGGGGGATGGGGGTGGCTGTATGAGCGAAAAAACCCAAAAGAATAAGCAGGAAGAGGAAGCTATAGCATCTAAAATATTAGTTGCTTACCTAATCTGGAGTGTAATAATTTCCGTAACAATAATTATACTAGGTGTCTCAGAATACCTTATTACGGGAAATACAGGCTACGGTCAACATCCTCTGTCTCAGCTTATTTCAGCGCACGGCAGCAACGCAAACGCTTTCCCTTATTACATTGGTAACATAATTCAGGGAATTATCCAGTTTAAATCATTTGCTATAATTCAATTCGGTGTACTGATTTTACTTCTCACACCATTTGGGAGGATATTCCTGCAAATCTTTATATTTGCAAAGGAAAAAGACAGAGCATTCGTGGTAATAGCAACTACAGTGTTCATCATACTACTGATATCACTCTACATGGTTAGATTCATTGCCTGACTATCCTTGATTCCTAATCGAATTGTAAATAAGGGATTATCTCTTATTTAATAATAACGACATTAAATTAATTTAGAGTTGGATATGAAATATGTAGAAATTTTGATTCTCCTAGAAATTAAACGTCTCTTATATTGTAATATTATGTAGGAATTTTAAATAAATATAAATATTTTTTAACTCGAATATCAAATTCGTCGATTAAACAAATAATAAAAAGATTAATAAGCATAATTACAGTATATAAATATGCCTGCAGGGTCAAGAATCTCTTTCTTAATAATTTTCGTAGCTATGGGGGTGATGCTTATAGGGACTTATTATCTTTTAGGCATAAGCTTAAAAAATTATTTTATTAATGTGGGAGAGCATTTTAATGCTTTTATAAAACAATCTATTTCATTCTTCAGGGGAATGTTCTAATTACCATTCTCCTCTTGTAATTATTTCATCATAGAGCTCTTCAAGCTGGTTTTTCCTTAACTTTTCGTGATTTACAAGTGTTTCAAAAGTGTTTCTTATTTCCTGTGATTCATATTCTATCGAAATCAAGGAAAAAATTTTTCTGAGTTCTTCAGATATCCTTATAGCGTCCGAAATTAGTTTTTCTTCTCCTTCGGCTGAAATATTCTTCTGAAGATGGTCAAACATAGAATACTCATTCTTAGTTGTCTCTATTTTCAGTTCATTTCCTTCCAGTAATTTATAAATTTCTTCTTTATCATTTCTTGCTTCATTAGCAAATTCTTCTATGAGTTCTATCAAATTTGGTTTGATGCAATTATCCCTCATTTTTAGGAAAGATTTTTCAAGATCTCCGTACATTATGGCTGTTTTCAATAGAAGTTGCCTATTAACCTCATCCATACTTTTTCCAGATATATTATCAGTAGCTTTCTTTTTTGAATTCATTAATAATGAAGATGAATAAATGACTATAAAAATTTTAAGTAATACTAAAACTAAATACTTTTTAAAATATTATCAACCATATTGATTGGGACTTCAAGTTCCTGCGATAATTTTGAAGCAGAAATATTACTATTATGCTTCTTAAGTTCCACAATTATCTCCCTTAGGTAATCTTCACAAATTTGTGCTTCGTTCCATCTCTTTTCAAATATCTCTTCAAACATTTCTGCAAGACCGTCAGAAGGTATCAAGTAGCCCTCTCTTGTCGGTTTATCTTCTCCCTTCTCACTTGGGAATCCCAAGACTACGTGCTTTCTATCTATGACCATGTATCTTATATCTATAACCAGAAGACCAGGATGAAATCTAACTTCTGCACCGGACGACGCATATATGCATGCGACTTTCAGTCTGTCTGATGATTTGGGGACTAAATATCTTATATTGACTCCTTTATCTTTGGCTCTGGACAATTCCTGTGAAATTCTATTGACCTGTTCCATAACTTCATTACTTGGTTTTGATCCTGTTATTGAGCCCATTATTTCCGATGAAGCTCCCTGTATCCCAAATATTACAGAATTAAAATATTCTTGCCTGGAAACTATCCTAGCAGTATGGAGCATTTTCTCTACCAAAGTTTCTCTCGCTTTCTCTTCTCTCCTATGCAGAACTATAACTATAAAGGTAGAGATTAGAAGTATAAGTTCGACAACAAGAAGAAGCATATCGATACTAGAAGAGGTCAGAGGGAATTCCATTCTTCAATTCACCCTTTATTATTTTTTCCTTTAATATGTATTTTTCTAAGAATTATCCTTCATTAATATTTTTAATCAAAAATCGTTATACTCTTGTGAATAAAGAAAAGCAGCTATCTTTCCTGTCTTACGCGGTAATACTCCTTCTATCAACTATATCCTTCAGGTCTGTAAACAACCTTATTGGAACAACTGTCCCGTTACAATCCAAGTATTTGTTATCATTCACCGACGAAAATGTTGGTCTGTTAACCTCTCTAATGTTCCTTATTAATTTCTTGACCATATTTTTTATAAATACAAGATTAAGAGGTAGGATCAGGAAAATAGCTTTCGTTTCATCATATTGGATTTTGGCACTCCTGTTGCCAATGTTATTTGATGCGGATAAATTCACAATATTTGTTTATGCCGCTGCCTCAGGATTTATATTTGGAATAATTAATCCCAATATAATAAATGCAGCATCCATGGAAAATGATAGCTATAAACTAGAGAGACTTTTATCTTTATACTCAACAGGTTTGAGCATAAGTCTAATTATAGGTCCACTTATTGAAACATACTACTTGAAATTCTACAGTTATAATGTAATGTACCTCATATTTATACCTCTTGGATTAATAGGAGCTTTTTCCTCAATATTTCTAAAGATAAACATACCAGAGGAAATAAGAGGTAATGATAGAATCCAAAATAGAAAAGGGTTATTAGCATCTATTATAACTAATACAACCTATAATATTCCATTTGCCGCAATGGTCAGTTTTCTTCCCATATACGTAATTGATAGGTTCAATGTCAGTTCTCAACTTGCCTATTTTACATTTATACCTTTTTATACGGTTTCATTTTTGACAAGACTATCAATGACAATAAGGCCATTTAAGAATCTTTTATTTCCGTTACTTACATCTTTCCTTTTAACTGCTATTGGTATTGCAGGTCTATTTACTTCAGAAAATTTCTTGATAATGCTTTTATTTATAATTATCTTAGGAATACCACATGGAGCCATTTTCCCAATGTCAACTATACTTATTAGTAGAACAACAACGAAAGGAGAGAGGAACAAGGCTAATTCATATTTCCTTGCGATAAATAATGGATTCTTTGTAATTGTGCCAATAGTTATAGGAGTTGAGTCTTTGTACATAGGTTTAAAATATGCATTCCTTTCATTGTTGGTGCCTATAATGATACTTCCAATTATATTCATCAAACTTTATGGAAAAGAATCATTCTTGACTTACTAATCTTATCCTGGAAATTATATCAAGAACTTCATTGAAATCTTTCACATTGTAATCGCCTTTTGAAGGCGAATCGTTTCTGACTTTTATGCTTCTTATTTTTAAATTCTTGGCCAGTTCAACATCCTTATCATCATTTCCTATTACAAAAGACCCTTTTAAATCAATGTCGAAATCATTCATTGCCTTTTCAACCAGCCCTGTTTTTGGTTTTCTGCAATTGCAGTTATCCTCGGGAAGATGTGGGCAGTAATAAATAGCATCTATCCTCCCACCTCTTTCACTTATTTGTCTTTTAATTTTTTCATGCATTTCTTTCAAATCATCCTCTGTAAAAAAACCTCTTGATATTCCCGACTGATTTGTAATAATTATTATTAAAAAATATTTTGATAATTCTTTTAAAGGATCAAAAACATCCTCAAAAATATTGATCTGTTCTGGACTTTTACAGTAGGGGCAGTCCTTGTTTATAGTTCCGTCCCTGTCAATAAAAAGAGCTGGTTTCATTATTTAATCTCCATAAATCTTAAGTTCGACAAGTTTTGATAAAAGGTGCCCGATTGTAATTGTAACTTCTTGAATTATTGAAGTTTTTTCGCTACTCACTTTGAATAAAAGATCCTCCTCGATGAATTGAATCATTTTTCCTCCATTCTTGCCTGTTATACCTACAACAATACACCCTTTTTCCTTTGCCTTTTTTATTCCTTCTATAACATTACTTGAATTACCACTTGTACTCAATGCAAATACCACGTCCCCCCTTTTAGCAAATGCTTCTATCTGTCTTTCAAAAATCCTTTCAAAACCATAATCATTACCTATTGCGGTGATTGTTGAAGAGTTAGAGTGAAGAGCCAGAGCAGGCAATGCTGCCCTTTCCATTTCAAATCTTCCAACAAATTCTGCTGCTATATGCTGAGAATCTGCGGCACTTCCTCCATTGCCCATAAACAATAATTTATTACCATTCCGGAAAGCATTTTCAATTAAATCCGCAACCTTTGTAACTTTTAACTTATCAATTTCTTTTCTAGCTTTTACTCCCTCCTCAATATATGTCTCTATGATTTCACTAGTATCCATATGATATGATAAAATATTCTCGTTCATATATCTTTCACTTTTCAGGCTATAGCAAAGAATAGATTTACTCCAATGTAATACGGTTCGGTGAAAACTAGAATACTTTTATATACAGGTAAAGGGGGTGTAGGGAAAACAAGCATAGCTGCCTCCACCGCATCAATAATATCTAGTCAGGGGAAGAAAACTCTAGTAATATCAACAGACCCAGCCCATAGTTTGGGCGATGCATTCGGCGAGGAGATAGGTTCAAGGCCCAAAAAAATGGCAGAAAATCTTTATGCCCAGGAAATAAGTGTGAATGAAGCCATTAATACTCACTGGGGAGAACTTAAAGGTTACCTCACCGGTTTATTCCAATCACAGGGTCTTGATCCAGTGTCTGCTGAAGAAATTGCTACATTACCAGGATTTGATGAAGCTGCCCAGTTGCTCTACTTGTTGGATTATTATAAGAAGGGGGAATACAATAATATAATTATAGATAGTGCCCCCACCGGAGAATCGTTGAAATTATTATCATTTCCGGAGGCCATGACATGGTATATGGATAAAATATTCCCTGTCGGCAGGCTTGCTGCAAAATTGGTAAGACCTGTAATGAATACAATAGGGCCTATGCCAATGCCAGATGATGAAGTTTTTAAGAGCGTGGAAAGGCTTTATTCCTCTTTAAAAGAAATAAGAGATATATTAACAAATCAGGACATTTCAACAATAAGGCTGGTGATGAATCCAGATAGAATGTCTTTCAGCGAGACTAAGAGAGCCTATACTTATTTACTCTTATATGGATATCCAGTGGACTCCATATTTATCAATAAGATATATGAAGAGAATACTGGCGCATTTTTTAAAGCATGGCGCACTTCGCAGGAGGAAATAATAAAAGGTGTGAGTGAATCTTTTTCAGAAATAAAAATATTCAAAATTCCGTTACTAAAATCTGAACCAATTGGCTACAATAATCTAATATTGATGGGTAAGAGCATATATGGAGACATCACACCCGATACAATATTCAAAAAGGAAACAAGTATAGAATTCTACAAAGTGGATGATAGATATTTCATAAAATTCAAATTGCCATTTGCGGATAAGAAGGACCTTAAAATTTACAATAAGGGAGGAGAACTAATTATTGAACTGGGCAACTGGAAAAGAGTGCTCTATCTCCCTACAATATATGCTGATAAAAATCCAATTGGCGCAGAATTTATTAATGGCTTCCTTAATATAGAGATGAGATAAATGGAAGAGAAAGAAAACAACAAGATAGTTATAGAATTAAAAATAACGCTACCCGATATGAGCAAATCAATGGTTCAATCAATGGATCATATTCTGAATGCTCTTGAAGAAATATTAAAGGCAGGAAGAAACTTAGCTTCTTCATCTGTGCCAGAAGTGAAACCGAAGATAAAGAAAATAGAAGTAAAGTAATCTGGAGGGATTCCGAATCTGTATGGAAATAATTGGGCATAGAGGCTATCCATTTTCATATCCAGAGAATACTTTATTATCTTTCAAGAAGGCTATAGAATGTGGGGCAGACGGGGTAGAGATGGATGTTCATCTTGCAAAAGATGGTATGCCAGTTATTTTTCATGATTTTAATTTAAAAAGATTGACAGGCATAGATGATTTTATTTTTAATATACCATCCTACTCTTTAAGAAGGATAAAAGTAAAGGGAACAGAAGAAACAATTCCATTATTTGATGATGTTATTCATGCAATAAATAAATCAAAAATATTCCTTGAACTGAAAACCATTGATGAAAGAGGTAATTTCTATTATTCTTCAATAGAAAAAATCATAGCTGACAGGATTGAGGAATACGATCTATACGATAATCTCACAGTGATTTCTTTCGATCCTTTTGTGCTGGAAAGATTAAGAAAATATGACGATAAAATAAAAATAGGGCTGGACTTTGAAAGAGAAAGTGAAAAAATTTTTAATAGAGAGAAACTCCCGGAATACGCAGAAAGAATATCTTTAGACTATTTCCTGCCAGAGTGGCAACTTTTGAAAGATGATGAATTTATTTCTAATGAGATGCCTACAACTTCAGAAATATACTGCTGGACTTTAAATGATGTTTCAAAAGTTGAACAGTTGAAGGTAAAGATAAAAGGAATAATAACTGATAAATGCTGCGAAATTAAGAAAGAAAGATTTTAAGAATTTAATTATATGCGTATATAATTCACATATCATGGAATTTTCCTACCAGACCAGAAAGAAGGATCTACAAACACTCAATGGAAGATACTTTGACGTCATAATCGTCGGTGGAGGAATAGCAGGGGCCGGAGTTGCCAGTATTCTCAGCACAAATGGGCTAAGTGTATTGCTTATAGATAAGGGCGATTTTGGCTCAGGAACAAGTAGCAATTCCTCAAAACTTATACACGGAGGAATTAGATATCTGGGGCAGGGTCATATATTATTGACAAGGGAATTATTGAGAGAAAGAAATTATCTGATGAAAAATACAGACATAGTTAAAGGTACAGATTTTGACATACTTATAGATGAAAAATCCTGGAGGAGATCCACAATTTCCCTTGGATTATTTTTATATGGTTTGATGGGTCATGATTACCATCTCCCAAGGTTCAAGAAAGGAAAATATAATTATAAGGGATTTAGAGGGTATTTCACTTATATGGATGCAGTTACTGATGACGCTCTCTTGGTCATATATAATGTGATAACGGCAAAAATGTTGGGTGCAGTAGCCATCAATTACCTAGAAGCAAAGGGTTTCAAAGAAGAAAATGGGATGGTTAAAATAGATATGGTGGATACTATTGAAGGCGGGAATTTCGCCGCCAGGGCAAAAGTTATTGTGAATGCTACGGGTCCATGGATAGGTGAAATATTTTCAAATTATATCGGGAAAAAAATGGAAAATTTTAAACTCAGTAAAGGCGTTCATCTGATATTGAAAGCAGATAAATTCCCTTATAAGAACGCAATAGCATTCAAATCGGACATAGATGGAAGGCAAATGTTCATTATTCCAAGAGGAGAGACAGTAATAGCGGGCACAACAGATGACTTTGTCACAACCCCTGAAGAATGGAATGTAAAGGAGAGTGAAAAACAGTACATCCTTGAATCGGTAAGGAGAGTTTTTAATAATATTTCGGAGGAAGATGTTATAGGGAGTTATTCAGGTATAAGGCCACTTTATGGTAAAGGTGATGATCCGGGAAGAGTAACAAGGGATTTTCATATAGAGGTATCAGGAAAGATGGTATCAGTTATGGGTGTTAAAATTACAAATTACAGGAACGCATCTAGAAAGGTAGCAAAGCAGGTAGGAAGTTTGTTAGGTAAAAGAATATCAGTCAATGAATTACCACAAATACTTTACAAGAGAGAAAGTGGAAATGAGATAGAAATTGCTATAAGAAATGAATGTGCTCTTACAATTGAAGATGTAATCAGAAGGAGGGTTGGCTATTTTTATTTCAGCTTAGATCAGGGAAAAAGTAAAATAAGGGAGATAGAAGATGCAATTGGAAAAATTAAAAATATTAATAATAATTAGATATGTTAATTGATATTTAAATATATTATAGGGAAAATTAATTAAAATTTTTAACACTGTCTAATTATCAGAAATATTTACATTATGTAAAAATCTGTTTATTAGATCCAAATGATATCAATTTACAATATCATTGGTTTGATCGATTTACAAACAAATGGATTTTGGTCTTCAGCCAACATGGCAGAATATATGACTATAGTTGGGATATATGTACATGCATTTTTCCTTATTTTCGCAGTTGGTTTTCCGGTTGTAGTATTATCTCTAGAATCTATTGGAATAATAAGAAAGGATGATGATTATATAAAATTGGCTAAGAATGCCTCAAAATTATGGGGAATAACATTTGCTGTTGGTGCAGTAACTGGGACTCTGGTTGAATTCGGCCTCGTTGTTTTATGGTCCGGATCAATTTCCTTGATTGCAAGCATGGCCGCAGCACCCCTAATTATTGAGCTGTACGCATTTCTTATAGAAATAGTTTTAATAGGAACGTACCTAACAACTTTCAATCGATTTAAAAGATGGAAGGGTTTTCACGTACTAATTGGGATAGGCATACTATTCGGATCAAATCTTTCGGCGTACATGATACTTGCTGTAAACGCCTGGATGCAGGTCCCGTGGGGAACGGGTACATTCATAGCACAAAATGTTCTTCCCTGGGTTCCGGCACTTGGGCCACAGGTAGTGAATCCAGCAAAGTTGAAGATACTAGCAACAGTACTACCCCAAACTGGTTCGATTTTACTTTCATCACCTGCGGCGTTCCAACTTTTATCGGGATTCACGAGCAATCCCTGGATAGCAATTTTTAATCCAGAACAATATGCAACATACCTACATAATTTCCTTGCGGCTTTAATAATAACCTCTTTTTTGGCAGCTTCTTATTCATCATTCAAAATATTGAAACATTATGGTAACTCAAAATACAATTGGAAGGCCCTAAAGGTATCATTCGCAATAGCATCTATTGGATCAATTTTGCAGCCGATTGCCGGTGACTTTCAGGGAAGACTGCTATACGCATATCAGAGAAATATATTCTATGCCACGGAAGGTATTCCACCAAATGGAGGATACGATCCATTGATAAGTATACTCCTTTATGGAAATCCTAACCATTTCTTCAGAGGCTTCAATTATCTTGCTTCACTTCCAGGTTCTAACAATTCGATGGCCCAACTCACACTGCAGGCCAGTGAAACCTACATGCCATATATTCATTTCTTTTATTATTTCATGGTCATTGCAGGAGTTATTCTTTTTATTATATCCATAGCTTACTTAGGTCTGTACTCAAGGGCTATTGATAAGCTGGTAAACCTTATATTAAGGATGAAAACAGAGACTTTTGTATTATATGCATCATTTTTAGGAGCGGTACTATCAATACTAGCCGGAGGTTTCGGTTGGGCAACAAGAGAAATGGGCAGGCATCCATGGACAATTTATGGCCTGGTTACCTATAACGATGTTGTAACGGCACATCCTGTTACTCTAGCGTTTACAATAGGAATAATTGTACTGGAACTTTCAATACTAACCGCTGGATTATGGGGAATATATATGATTTACTTTAAAAATCTAAAAAACAGCATCGTGAACGGGGGTGATTGATATTAACAATCTTTATTGGGGATTAGGTGGTATTGCATTCACATTTTTCGTTCACTATTTCTTTGTCACAGTAGTATTGGGTTTATCTGTAATAATACCCATATTTGAAATAAAGGGAAGAATCAGTAAGGATGATGATTTCATAAAATTTGCAAGAAGACTTACATCATATCTTATACGAGTGGATCTTTTCGCTGGAGTTATGGCTACTTGGCTAACTGTTTTCTTAGCAGGATATTGGCCTTCTTTACTTTATATTGCTACAAATGTACTTTTCTATCCAATAGTCCTTGCTATAGCAGGAATAATGATTGCTATAGTTAGTATGGGTCTTTACTGGTATACGTGGGACAGGATGGGACCTAAAGCACATATTACAGTCGGTCTCTTTATGATGATAGGAGCGTTACTTGTTCCTTTCGGAATGAGCAGCATATTTGCAACCATTGATTTTCCTTATGGGGTAACGACAGAGAGTGTTTCCGGCTTGACACTATTTGTTCCTAATGGACAAAACCCATTTGGTAATCCAATATACATCCCTCTCGCATTATATACGTGGTTTATTTCAATCGCGCTAACATCATTTATAGTTCTTTCATATTCGTGGAAGAAAGGCAAAGATAAAGATTCAACTGAGTTCAGCAAGGCTTTTTCAGCTTCCAGGCTCATGACCATAATTTTTTCAGTCCTCTCAACAATTACATTTTTCATCACACTCTCTGAATTCAAGGCAAATTCCCAGTATCTCTATTCTCAAATGTCTTTACACTTTTACCTTCAGATATCAGAAATAATGATAATCATTATGATGATATTCAGCATTCTACCATTCATTAAATCCATTGGATACTGGATTGCAGTTACTGGATCAGGAATTTCATACTTCTTTATGATGTTTTTCGAGATTTCGACTAATATCTCCAGGTACCCTTATATCATAGTGGCTGGGAAAGCAGGAATTCCAGCAAGCGAAATGATAAACCCTCTCTTCCAAATACCTAACCTCTTACCATACTTTGCACTTATAACGTTTTTCCTGATGCTAATAACATTTTTGGCTACACTTTATCTTGCATTTATAAGATTTCCAGTGAAGGGAAGCATTGAAAAAGACTATTAATTTTTTTTTATCTAGAACTTAAGAATATTCCTAATGATATTAGTGAGAAGCCTGCCACTGTATTTAGAGTTATTATTTCCTTATTTATTATTAGACTTAGAAATATCGAAAATGCCGGAACAGAGAAAAGATAAGGAGAAATATGAGAAACATTATATCTCTTGAGTAGTGAAAGATAAATGAAGTAAGCAACTGCTGTACCTAGAGAGCCCATATAAAGTGTTAATAAGATGAAATTTAAACTCAAGGATTTGAAACCTCCCTCAAATACTGTGAATATCAATATGACAGGAATAGCATATATGAATTGTATTGAATTAACCGCTCCCTGATCGATTTTTCCAAGATATTTCTTGTAGTAGACTGTACCAAAAGCCCACATGAATGCTCCAGAAAGAAGTAAAAATAATCCTATACTAAATTCTACCTCAATCTGATAAATGAAAATTACTACTAAGCCAATAAATCCAATAAATGTACCAATTATCTTTAGATATGTGAGTTTTTCGTTAAGAAATAATGAGGAAAAAAGGACTGAAATTATTGGATATGTATATATTAATATTGATGAAATAGAAGCTGGTTCAGTTTCTTCCCCAAGGAACCAAAGGGTCATAAATAAAGATATGTTAAGAAGACTCATTATTAACAATTTAATATATCCTACTCCCTTTAGCGCTTTAAGAGAGGAATATGAAAATATTATTGAAAATATAGCAGCAAATATTATTCTAAATAACAGTACAACCAAAGGAGGCTCATAAATAAGAGCTATTTTTAGGAATGAATAATTAAGGGCCCAAAATAATGACATTAAGATGAATAGTCCAGAATCTCTAATTATTTGCTCTCCTTTTTCCACTTGGCAAAAATGCAATTGATTATTTAATAAGTATTATAGACTAAATAAAGATAAGATTTAAAGATAAAATTAATTCAAATGCAATTGAATACTTAGGTTAATTATATAAACTTAGTTTCAATATAGTAATATGCAGAGGAAACATTATGATATTGAAGCCAGAAAGGAATCCCCGTGTCCAGTTGAAAGAACTCTGTATATTTTGAGAGATGCTTGGACATTTATGATTTTGAGGGACCTCTGCCAGCAGCCAAAGGGATTCAATCAGCTCAAGAAGTCTGTGGAAGGTATATCATCAAGAATGCTTTCTGAAAAATTAAAGTTTTTGGAGCAGGAAGGTATTTTGCAAAGGGTTGTTGCTAATACCAGACCAATTAGAGTTACCTATATTTTAACAGAAAAAGGGAAATCACTTGGAAATATAGTTGATCAAATGAAGGAATGGGGCAGTAAATGGGTAAGTAATTAATTTAATATAAATGTGATAATAATGACAGATAATAGTTTATATTTGGAAGGGGAGGAAAGGTTCGGATCAATTTCGTCCTGCATATATGGAAAAATTTTGACTCCAATACTTAAAAGATACTACAATATCATAATAAATGAAATATCTGGGAAAAAGGTAGAAAAATTACTGGACGTAGGATGTGGACCAGGAAAGGTGGTCACATCACTTGCTAAGGCTATGAGCAATACATATTTTTACTGTGTGGATCCATCACCATCAATGCTTAAAATTGCAAAGAAAAATGCCCACAAATACGCTATAGAAAATAGAATTAATATTGCTATAGGAAGCAGTAGAGAAATTCCATTTAATGAAAAATTTGATGCAATAATATCCTCATTCTCCTATCATCATTGGAAAGATCGGGATAAGTCTTTACAAAATCTCGTTAAATATCTTAATAATGGAGGCTTTATTTATATTTATGAATATGATAATGATATAGGAAAATTGAAGAATTCTCATGGAGTCAGTGAAGAGGAATGGAATAATTTGAAAATAGATGGAGTGAAAAAAGAAATAGATCATAAGAATGGATTAATTGTTTTAAGGCTGTTGAAATAGTAATTTAATTAATAAACATTCAAATATAAGAATTTCATCAAAGGTTCATAATTTAATACAAATAAATAAAATAGGTGACAGAAATGGTAAATGACAGTAGGCCCCCAATGAAAGATGAACTCAAGAGGAAGATGGATTTAAAAGATATTTTCTTCCTCTCTTTGGGAGGTCAGGCCCCATTTCTTTCAATGCTTACCTACACTACCGCAGTTGTAATTCTTACGGGAGGTTTCTCTCCTATAATTGTTCTCATTGGTACCCTTGTGGTACTATTAAATGGTTTAGTTGTTTTTTTTCTATCCAATAAATTTACCTCTACTGGGGGATACTTTAATTATGCCTTTTACGGGTTATCAAAAAGGCTAGGATTGGAGACAGGAATCATTTATACATATTATTCTGTGCTTTATGGGGCAGCATATATTGCCGGTTCAACCTTTATTATTAATTATTTGCTTCATTTTCCAATTTTTATAGCTTTTTTAGTATCTATAGGTCCTGCGTCTATTTTCCTTATAATGGGTATTAAACCATCTGCCCATTATGCAATATTTGCTTCATCACTGGAATTAGCAGCGTTGGTGCTGGTATTCGTGATCTCCATTTTTTATGCTCATCTCCATTTTTACAATCCTGTTACCGTAAAACCAACGCTCCCTTTAATTGTGCTCGGAATACTCTATGCGATAGGGATACCAACAGGATATGGATCCATAACCCCTGTATCAGGGGAGGTTAAAAAGGCTGAAGTAAATGTGGGAAGAGCAGCAATACTGGTTATCCTGGTGGGAGGAGGTCTAATGGCATTGGTGCTCTACGGTCTTGTTAACTATTTTATTTATATTGGTGAACTAAATACTGCAATCTTAGGTAAAACGCCTTTGCTTTTTATACTGAAGGATATGTTGGGTCCTTTTGGCTTACCCGTTCTAGTTATAGCCGCAATAAGTGATGGAATTCTCGCATCCCTTGCATTCATGATTGCGACATCAAGAAATCTTTATGCCATGAGTCTTAATAGATTGCTTCCAAAGAATCTAACATTCCTAAGATATGATAACCCACTTGTTTCAAGTATCGTTACAATTATTCTATACTTGCTCATAATAATGCCCCTCCTAAAAATAGAAGGTCCTTTTAGCTCATTCCTTACACTTGGGGCCTTAGCGGGCATGGGCAACCTTTTCATTCACATTTCAGCAAATTTTTCACTAATTAAAATTAATTTGGATGCAATGATTAGGAGAGGAAGAGAAATTATGGTTGGGGGGCTTGCCCAGATACTTTCTTTCATCGTATTGATTTATTCAATATTGGTGACAAAGCCTTCTATAGCATATGTTTTTCTAGGATTCATTATTTTGGCATTCCTATATACTGAAATACTTGGTATGACTAAATCAGGTAGGTCAATTTTTAGTTAAATTAATATTTTTAATATTAACCTAATTTTAATTAAATTTTTATAAAATCCTGAGATACCTGAGAGAAGATGAAAATAGTACGAAATAATAATCCCGATTTATTCATCTTTCTTGCACTGTTATTTCAATTCATAGTATTTATATTAAGAGTAATGGCCTCATTAATATGGAACAATTATGCCCTATTAATAGAGTCATTCCATATTGCAATAGATATATCCATTACTGTATTAGTTCTCATCTCTCTAAAAATTTCCAGGAGTAACCTTAGAAACAGATACTCATACGGACTCTATAAAATGGAAGATCTAATCTCCCTCTTTATTGCCATAATAGTTGCTTATTCAGCATTTGATATAATAAGAACATCCTTTGTACACCAGCCGACAGGAGATTTGCAATCGAGTGTAATACAGATTATATCTTTAATTCCTCTTTTTTTGGCCGGGAGAATGAAAATCGACGGGGGTATCTTGCTCAATTCTCCATCACTTAAATCGGACGGTCTTCATACTTATACTGATGTATATGAGGGTCTTGGCGTAGCAGCTGGGCTATTTCTAAACTATATTACGAATAATGTAATCTTTTATTATGCAGCAATAATAATAGCAGCTCTTACTCTTTTCTATACTTCATATGAAATTGGGAAGGACAGTATAATAAGTCTTCTAGATCTTCCAAAGGATAAAAACGTTTTAAAGAAAATCAACGAGCTTGTAAAAGAAAATAAAAATATAAGAGGCATTAAATCAACAAAGGTAAGATGGGCTGGACCAGTTATATTTGCCGAGGTGGTCCTCGTTGTAAATCCCAAATTGACAATAGAAGAGGCACATCTAATAGCTGACGAAGTTGAGGATAATGTATATAAAAAAATGCCTGAAATAAAGGATATAGTGATACATCTTGAGCCCTCAGTTGAGGGAATGAGAAAAGTTGCAATTCCAGTAATAAATGAAAAAATTTATGAAAAATTCTCAAGGGCATGTAATTATATAGTATATCAAATAGATATTAATGGTCAGATCAAAAAGGAAGAATTAAGTGTTTCATCAGCAATTAGTGAGAAGAGAAATGCTCAACGATTGCAAAAGATTCTGGTAGATAATCTAGTGACAGATGTAATAGTCCTAAAAATAGGAGAAATTGCGAATGCCCTGTTGAGAGAAAAAGGGATAAGAATATGGAAAGCCCAGACTAATAGTCCAGACGAGAATATAACATTATTTATGAAAGGGCAATTAAAAGAGGTACCTCCCGACTAATCTATAAATATCTTTAATTCCCTGGTTAATGGAATAATTAAAAGAGCAATTATTAAGAGAAGTAAAATAAAGACAAATTTGAAGCCAATATTATCAATTAAAAAGCCACCGGCAACGGGTACTATTATCCCTATCACCATCATTGAGGAAAAATAGTAACTATTAGCAACATTCCTGTGCTCTGGCTTGAAAGATCTACCTAGAGTGATAACTGAAAGGGGATATGCGAGTCCGTGAGGCACACCCATAATCACCAGTGAAATAGCGAAAATTATAATGTTTTGGCTTAATATCATCAATAATATTCCAGCTACAGTCAAGGAAATTGAAACAATCATTCCGACCTTAATTCTCTGAGGTGGTTTAATAAACAGGAAAAGTCTAGAAATAAAAGATGAGAAAAAGAATAGCGAGAATATTAGTGAAATTTCCGCCAAGCCAATTCTAAAATATTCCCTTTCATATATACCGAGAAATGAGATAATTATGCTGAACGGTATATTGTAGATAAGGATATTAAGAAGTGCTACCCTAAAACCATTATTTTTTATTACAGAGATCTTTTCTTTAATTCTGTTTTCTTCAGGAAACTTGAGAAATAAGGAAAATAGCAAAACAATTAGCCCAAAAACGGTGAATGAAAGAAATACCAATCTAAGTGAAAGAAACTTCAGTAGATATGATTCTATTGCAGGCCCGGCAACAAGACTCATACTAAGTGTTATGGTGTATAGGGAAAGTACTCTTTCTCTAATCTTCTGGTCATCAAAAAGCCCGGCTGATGTGATAATATTTGGCATTATGAGGCCAAGTGTAGCACCAGAAGCCGCTGAAAATAACCATATAGTTAATACATTCGAGTCCCAGAATCCTATAAACGTAAGAGTATAAGCTGCTGATGAAAATATAAAGGCTAATCTCCTTTCTCGAGAATTCAGTTTTGCATTTATTAAAACAGTTGTAAGAAAAGAAGAAAGTGATAAGAGTGCGACTAGAAGGCCAATTTGAAACTGAGAAAAATTAAGTACATATTTTCCTAATAGAGGGAGAGTAGTACCTACCATATTGTTGCTGGATCTGATGAAAAAGGTGGTACCTATTATTATCAACACGGAAAATAGTAAACTCAGATTATTCTTATTTTTCATAATTCAATATCAGAATGTAATTACCTGGAATCCTTTTTCTATGTACGAAGCTAAACGCTCTCCGAATGGAGCAAGTTCAATTCCTATTTCTGTTAGTTTTTTTTCCACGCCATAAAATTTCGCAATAGCAACACAAGCAGAGTCCACATTATTTAAGGAAACTAGCTCTTTCAAAGTATTTTCAGCGGATTCATCAGGGTTTCCTATGAATTTTTCACTCGGACCATAAAAAAGTACTTTCACGTTATTATAGCGTCCGGATTTTGCCTGTCTAAGAGCACCAGTTAAGGCAAATCTGGCCATCTCTGGGTTTTCACTTCCAACGGTTATTATTAGTAACAAATCTTTCATAAATCCTTATATGATATATCTATTTAAATTAAACTGTTAAGCTATACATTGAAATATCTACTTCAGGAAAATAAAGGCTTAATGTTCCAAACAAATCAGGTAAAATTTTTTTGAATAAACCGGAGAAGACTATTCTCAGTATACATTTATCGGAATCACAAAATCCACTGAATAATTCTTGTGGAGGTGACATAATTAATATATTATTAAGGGTTTCTGAGAATTTTTTTCCATCTAAAATAAAATTAGGAATTATTAAATCTAACCCAGAAGAATTAATTGAGTTATCCATATATAAAATGCAGCTGTATTCTTCCAATTTCTTATTATAGCCTTTTGGAAGGAATATCAACTTGGGGCCAGAATATGGTAATTCTATTTTAACAGCAAATTTTTCCTCCAGGATATTATAAGACTTATTAATATCATCAAAATCAACAGAATCATTTATTTCATCAATTCTAAATGAGTCATATCCATATTTTTCATTGTAGTAGGTATTCATTTCCAGTAATCTTCTTGTTACGCTCTCCTTCTCTTTATCAGAAAAAAATAGAAAGTGATAGTACCTTTCATTTATAAAATGAACTCTGTTGAGGAAAATTACTTCCTTAAGATATTCCAAAGGCTTACCTCTTATGTCTTTAAATTCTTGTGTTTTAATAATATTAATACCCCCCTGTTTATAAAAATTATATGGCTCATTCTCTCTTTTTAAATAGAAATTGGCATCTAAAAAATTATATTTTCTAGCGGTCTGATCATAATAAATTATATTATCATTTAAGGATCCACTGGATAAGCTAATACCAATATTTTCAGGAGAAAATGAATATAATGCAACCTTCGGCAATACGTCTGCAAATGCGGATATATGAATTTCAGAATCTATCATTCTATTAGGATATAAAAATGGTTAATAAAAAGATTGAAAAATTAATTTTAAATCTATCTGGCAAGAGTTTCTAGAGATTTATTCTTCGTCTCCTCTCCAAGTACAACAGTTATTATAAATCCAGCAAGCCCTACCGCAAGCAGTATGAACTCCATAGGTGCAATTCCGTATATCTTGAGCATGATAGGAAACAGAACTGCAGAAATTATAGCTCCAACTCTGCTGATTGCTGTTCCTGCACCCATAGCAGTAGTTCTTATTCTAGTTGGGAATAACTC
>Ga0080003_1000106_pt1 | contig 59678 bp, 51 predicted proteins | sample JossMetagenome_FD_69206 | JGI IMG/M metagenome (GOLD analysis project Ga0080003, IMG submission 69206) | Hot spring microbial communities from Joseph's Coat, Yellowstone National Park, USA - JC2_E (SPADES assembly) (version 2) | ecosystem: Environmental > Aquatic > Thermal springs > Hot (42-90C)... | reverse complement strand
ATATCCATCTGTCCTTTCTTTAGTAAATCCAAATCAAATTTAGATGATAAAAACCTGTTGAAATTAGATTGGTTTGTATGCTCTAAAAATAACGAATTTATATGTGCCAAACTTCCTTTTTAAGAATGGAATATGGCGGAGATGAATCGTAAAAAATGCTTGAATTGTCTTATATCTGGAAAAGCTTCCTTAAATTTAATTGCAACATCAACTAAATGGCTTGGATAATCAAAAATAGGTAGATCCATAAATAAGACAATAATATGACGTTTATTAAACTTTACTTCAAATTTATTAACATTATTGAATTAAATTAACGCAAAACTAAAGTATTTTTAATTACTCCTACGTTTTTAAAGAATGCTAGTGTTCATCAAAATTTATTATCTCTTAAACTCAAGTCCTACATATAGGAAATTATTTTGAGATAGCACACATTGCATTAGCAATAAAAATGTTTTTATATTAAAAATACATGAACTTTTTTAGAAATTAATGTTAGAGGGTAGGAAGAGGGGAGATATATGAGTTTGTATGTACTTACTTGATACTAATAAATTAATAAGGAATATACTGATAATATGTGTGATATCTACTATTTTATTAGCTAATACTTCTTCTCGTGCATCTACCTATCACGTAAGTTTGGTGGAGGTTTTTGGTAAAGTTGTTGATGGTATAACGAATATTTCTTTAAGAAATTCAGTTGTAACGGTTTTTTATGATGGAAGTATGATAGGTAAAAACTATACTACATCTAATGGTAATTTTTATTTGATACTGACATTTTACCAATCAAGTGCACCATGGAGTGTAAATGTAGTTGTTGAAAATAAAACATATTATACATTTCAAAATACATTTTTATTGAAATGTGGTTATAACAATATAGGTACAATAAAATTAGATGAACTACCTACATATGTTGAGATTTATCCTACTATTGTCAAAACTGACAAAAATTTGCCATTCTATTTGAACGCATATGCATATCATACATATTATAATTATACTACAAATCTCACCGCTCTTTGCAATTTTACATGGAGTGATGGTAATAAATATGAATATGGAAAAGAGGTACAAATAAAAGAGAATATAACAGGATCATATTATTGGAATGTTACTGCTTCATACCTTAATACATCTATATTAAGTAGTAAACCAAGTTGGGTATTAATTAATCCAACTCTTATTTCATCAATAAATGTTTACCCTAACCCAGTTGATGCATATGATAGTGTATTGTTAAATTTGACTGCTAAGTATGGGACACCACCTTATAAGTATGTTCTTAGTATAGCTAACAAAACTATTTCAACAAGTAGCTCTTTTTATTTATATAGATTTAATAATAGTGGCATATATAATATAACTTTAAAGGATATAGATTCTGTTGGGGAGGTAAATGTTACATATGCTAAAATTATAGTTGAAAAAGATTTAAATGCATCAATTATAGGACCTTCGTATATAGATGTTGGATATAATGTAATGTATTTGGCAAATATTACTGGTGGGGATGGAAATTATTTTTATAGATGGTTTGTTAATAACAAAAGTGGTACAAATAATTTTTTTAATATATCATTTGGAAAGCCTGGTAAGTATAATTTATTGTTAAATGTTAGTGATACATCTGAAGGAATTATTTCAACAACTAAAACCATTTATGTACATATGAAACCATCAATTGATGTTTTGGTAAATGATGTTGCTGTTGCAAATACTTATACTACTGAACAAGGAAAATCAAATAATTTTGAATTTATAGCTATAAATGGAACATCACCATTCATTTGGAACATAACACCATCTCTTAGCAATACGAACTTTAGTAAGTATATTGGAAATATTGTATATTATAATTATACATACACTTTACCTGGTAAATATTATTTTGTTTTAAATTTAACAGACATTATAGGATTTACATATAATACTCAAATATTGGTTACTGTTGTACCTAGATTAAACTTTAATATAAATTATAATCAAACGTGGGATTGTGGAGTACCTTATTATGTGCATACATACATAATAAATGGATTGGCACCGTACAGTAGTACTCTTCTAATTAACAATAATCATTCTAAAAATGTGATTGATAATAATAACACAGTTACATTTATGGTTTTATTTAACAAAACAGGTGTATATTATTTAGAAATAAGTGTGGAAGACTCTTTAAACGTAAGTATTACTAAAGGTTTTTATGTAACAGTAGATAATAAAACAGCTTTAAGGTTATTTTCAGTTAATGGTAATATAATAGAAGTAAATAACGTAGTATCTGTTGAGGGAGAAATTATAAATGGGGTTCCTCCTTTCAAGTGCTATTTTTATAGTAATGGAATAAGTTCATCGGTATATGTGGAAAATTTTAGTGCCTCTGTTATCTGGACTTTAAAGTACTCAATACCAGGAAATTATACTATCTATTTTTATGTAACGGATGGAGCTAATGTAACTGCTAGTGTTTATATTAATGTTACAGTTGTAAATTCTTTGAATATATCCTATACTTTTAAATATGACCCAGTTCAAACTAATGTTACCGATCAGTTACTTATTAGATTAAATGGTGGAATAGCACCATACACATATATAATACGAGTAGGTAGTGAAAACATAAGTGGGATCACATATACGCAAGGCATTTGGGGAAATTTTACTTTTTTTAGGCCGGGAGATTATACGATTTTAGCTAATATTACAGATTATACTGGAACAACGCTTGAAAAATATTTTACTGTAAAAGTTGTTCCACCTATACATGCTTTTTTAAGTATACCATCGAGAGTAGACGTTAATGATAGTTTTAATATATCTGTTAATATAAATTCTTATGGAGTACCTTATTATGGATATATATATGTATATAATTCAAAATTTTTAATAAATAAAAATGTTACATATGAATTAAATTTTAATAAGATTGGGAAATATAATGCAACATTTACTTTATTTGATTATGCAGGTGGGATAATATACATTCTAAAAAATTTTACGGTTACTAACAAACCTTTTGCATATATAGTAGGGCATTCATCCATAATAGAAAAAGATACTGTTTGTAAATTTTTATCACTAATCTACAATGGCACTTCACCATATAATGTTACTTGGGTTTTTGGAGGGAGAATTTATTATTCGTATAACTTTACATATGATTTTACTTCTATAGGGGTTTACAATCTGTCATTAATTGTTAAAGATTTTTATTTGAATACTGCATATTCTAATATAACATTACGAGTAGAAGAAAAATTAACATGTTTAAATGAATCAATCAAAGCAGAAGCATTTGTAAGTGAAAACATTTCTTGCCCTGTCCTAGGGGGTTCTTTACCTTACTTCATTACTTGGATTTATAACAATACAAAATTTTATGGAAAATATTTCAATTATACATGGGTAGATACAGGGGTATATTATATTTTTTACACAATACAAGACGCTAATAATTATACTGCTTTTGGTGAAATAAATGTGACTGTTTTTCCCTTTATGCATTATGAGTTACTACATAAAAATATATCTGTTGTAGGAATTAATTATTTTATAACTTTAGTATTTTATGGGGGAGTTGCACCATATAACGTATCTGTTTTGGTAAATGGAAAAACATATACTAATTTTTATTGTTACAATAACACTAATACATATATAGATTTTAATAAAATAGGAGCTAACAGTGTGACTTTTATTATTAAGGATTATTATGATATAGAGATTATTAATAAATGGGATGTTTTTGTTACTAATAAACTCAATGCTACTTTTGTTATCCCTACTCTCGCTTTTAGCAATATATCTTTTAATATAACAGTTATTCCACACAATGGGTCTAGCCCATATAAAATATATGTAGATAATACACTTATTAATGATACCACGACTATAAATCCTTTTAATTTAAGTAAAATATGTTTAAATATTTATGTAAACGATTCTATGAATGAATCTATAAGAAAGACATTTTATATAAATATTTTGAATGTAACACCCACTGTAAATTATACAAGTGTTGTTGGTGCAGGAAGCAATATGTCAATAGATTTTTTACCTAAATTAGGTACATTATCATATAATGCTACATTAATAGTTAACAAAGAAATTTTTTACAGTAATAATGGTAACATATCAGTAGGATTGTATAAATCTGGATGTTATAATGCCTCTTTGATTGTAAATATTATTTCGTCCGGATGTTTAGTATATAAATATTATAATACCTTCCTACTTCATGTTGAACCATTTATTGGGAATATAGTGTTTAAATATTTATTTGAAAATAACAATAAAATATTATTAAATTTTCATGATATATATGATAATAATATAACAACGAATGTTTCTATTCAATATTTAAATGCATCTGGACCAAGTACAGTATATATAGTAAATGGTACAGGATTACTAACATATACACCCACAAAAAATGATGGTTTAATAAAAATAAATTGTTATAACAAAACATATATAATCACTTTTGTTTCAAAAAAAGCATTGTTTAATTTTAACATTAATATTTTTTATGCAATAATTTTATTTTTTGTACTAATAGTTGCACTATACATTTTTTTGATAACTAAAAAGTCAAGCATTATTGAAGAAAACGATAAAAAAGTTATTGAAATATTATCTCAATATAGAGAGCTAGAATATCATCAATTAATAAATATAATTAAATTTAGATATAAATATAAAACATATATGGTGAAAAAAATGGTAAAATATTTAGAGAAAAATAATGAGATAACCATAAAAAGAGAGAGAAAAGGGTTGAAAATTGTTTCACTTAAAAGAGGGGATATTAAGTGATCAAGGAATTTGTATTTATGTATTTGATAGTACTTTCTGCTTTCTGTATGCCTTTGCAAATTACATATATGCATGTTTCTTCAATAAATGCTGCTACAAATTCCACTGCAGATATTCAAGGTATGGTGAATAGGATTTTGTTTATTGCTGCTACATTATCTGCTGGTATTATTGCATTAGTTTGGATTAGGGTTGGAATAGCATTTTTTTCATCGGATCCCAACAAAAAAATAAGAGCTAAAGAACTAGCTATGCAAGCAATGATTGGTAGCATCATTATAATTATGGCAATTAGTGGAATAGCATATGCATTGTTGCATTATATTGTAGTTGGAAGTTAAATGTATGTATATTTTTTATGATACAATATCTAACATTGTAAATGAGGTACTTTCTGCTATTTTTGCTGCTTTCAATGGTTTAGCTTGGCTAGCTGCTCAACAAACATATAACAATTTGTTAGTCCCTGAAATGAGTTCTTCATTTTTATATCCTACCATAATAAAAGGGAACCAAACCGGCTTTTTTATGTATGCATATTATTTTAGTTCTTATATACTTTTTAGTATAGTAGATCCACTTCTTGTAATTGTATTGTTGGGGATAGGGTTTTTATATTTAAGCAAAGTTTTTTTTTCACAAAATAGTGAAAGATTTAAAGATTTAATACCTAAATTCATTTTGGCTGTAATTTTGTCAAATTTTACTAATTATATATCTAGCATAATTTTGGAATTCGGTTACTCTTTATACAGTACAATATATACCTTTGATGGTTCTAAATGGACTAATTTTCAAAATATTTTTCCTATTTACTCTACACCATGGACAAATAACGCTTTGCTAGAATTCATATTGAAAGTTATAGTTCTTTTTACAATACTTGCCATTGCAATTATTATAGGGATAAGGACGGGATTGCTTGGAGTTTTGATTGTTTTGTTGCCTATTGCTAGCGTTTTGCTTATTTTCCCTCAAACAAAAAGCCTTGGGAAAAAAATATGGATAGTTTTTATTGATATGGCTGTATTGCCATTTTTTGTATTAATTCCACTTATACTAGCTGTAAATGTTAACAACATAAATACAACAGGGTTTATTTTAGCTACCGGTTTACTTTTTATCTCAGCAGGTATGCCTTATTTTATATCAGAGTACGGAAATTCTGTTTTCCATATGGGGTTTGACAAAGCCTCTAATTTCATAAACCAAGGATTTAATGCTAGCATGAATTCACTTTCATTGCCTGTGGCAGCAGCAACTTCATTTGGTGGTGGTGCTATAAATGGATTAAGAGGGTCTAGTGCACCTACTAGCACATTGTTGAGTACTAAACAGTTGGTTGGAAACATCAATTCTTCAGTAGGGTATATGGCTGGCTCTTTGACTAACAAAGCAGTAAATAAAGGAGGAGTGTACGTTGTAGGAAAAATTTCTTCTATTAAATACAATCGTTACGTAAAAAATCTAGATAAAAGTAGTAGCATAGACCATTATAGGAATAACGTAGGCAAGGATCTAAATGAACACCTAAATAACTTTGATGTTGGCAATGTTAAAAAAGATTTATCCAAACTTAACAAAGCTAACGATATGTATAATTTAGAAGGTGATTTGAAAAATGATTGATTCAGAAATTGTTAGCATACCAGAAAGGTTTGGAAGGCAAATTTCATTAGGTCCATTAAAAAACCCTTCACACACTTTAAAATTTTTTTTAATTGTAGTTATTGCTTCATTTGCTGGAAGTGTATACATTCTATGGTTATTCCCAGTAATTTTAAGTGTTGGTTCATTACTCATTTTTTTTAAAAAAGAAGATTATTATATAGATGAATATATATACAACTATTTATTATTTAAATTTAGTAATAGAGTTTTCATAGGGATATCAGAGGTTAAGAATTTTGTAGGAAAAATTAGAATTGTCGAAAAGAAAATATTAGAAATAGGAGGAGTATATTATTCTATTATAGAAATAGAAGGTATATCCTATACTACATTGCGTGATGATGAAAAAATAGCCTTGATTTCAGGATTTCAGCATTTTTTGAATTTAATTGATAATGAAATGTATTTTATAACTACCACTATACCTGCAGATTCTTTACCATTTTATAGTGACATAAACCGAAGTAATGTATATCACAAGGAATATATGTACCTTCTAAAAGAGACTTTTGCTGGGCTATACATACCTAAATATTATATAATTATACCACTTAATTATAATTCAAAATTTTCAGATCTTGATAATATAAATGAAAAAGATAGAGATGAAAGAGCATTAAAAGATTTAACTCTTAAAAAAGAAGAAATTATCCATGCGTTGTCTTCAATAAATATTGAATGTATTGATTTAGAAGGCATTGAACTTTATGATGCTATAGAAAACATATTTGTAGGAGGTGGAAATTCTGGAATTGTATAATGTGAAAAATTTGTTTTATATATCTACTATTTTGACTATTGTTGTCATAATTTTCATTCCCGTTTATATTGCTGGTGTTTATATAGTTTCATATTTTTCTATGCTAAATTTATTTCAATTTATATATATTTATTTAGATGAAAAATTGTACAATTACAAGTTTGTAAAATTGAGTGGCATTGTAATAATGATTGCTATAATTTTAACCACTTTTTCATTTTTAATATTGGAGATGAAAATAATTTTAATTTCCCTATTAACATCCGTTGGGTTACTGTCCGTTTATATTATAGGTAGTGAAAAATATGCAAATAGATGAATATATATATCCAAATACCATAGAATTTTTACCATATTTAGTTGTAATGGATAATAATTTTACAATTATAATTTCAGTTGAAGAATTTCCAAAAGAAGTAATTTATGGGTTTATGGAAAACATTATATCTTATAAATTCAGAGAAAAAATAGTTATAAAAGTAGGCAAAATACCATGGAATGAAGCATTGCCACTTATACAAAAAGAATTATCTAACATAGAAACAGAACTTGCAACACAAAAGAACAAAGCAGATTCTGTATATAGTAAGTTGTTAATTGAATTTGAAAGCGCAAAGGCGTTGCAAAATGATATTGTTTCAAGAAAAACCAATTTATTTTCCATATTTTTATCATTGAGTGTGGATAGTAGTTCTTATAACGAATTAATAAATGGATATACTCAACTAGTGCATGAACTAAAAGGCATGCTATTTAAAATCAGTGAAAAACCATTTGAAACCATTAAATCTTTTAGATATGTTCATACACTAAAGGAGGATACCAAATATATCCATTACATGGACACTCCTGCAGTTGCTTCATTATTCCCGTTTGTTGCCAAGAAAATCATGATGAAAGGAGGAGTACTTTATGGAATCAATACAATTAATGGTATGCCAATAATAATAAACAGATATTCTTTTCCTAGTTATAATATGTCTATATTTGGTGAAACTGGAAGTGGCAAATCATTTTTTACCAAAATAAATTTTATGAGGGAAAGGATTTTAGATCCCGATATGGCAGTAATGATCATTGATCCATTGGGGGAATTTACAGATATTGTAAATAAATTAGGAGGGGAAGTAGTGTATTTGAATACGGATGAAGGGATAATTAACCCATTGGACCCCAGGACTTCATGGGGGGATATACATGAAAAAATTATACAAGTTAAAGCCCTTTTGAAAACCATTTTTACCTCACTTAACGATGAGGATTTAAGCAGTTTGGACAAAGTTCTATTTAATTTGTATAACAAATACAAAGAACCTACTTTTTCTGATTTGCTTAGTATTCTTAAAAATGATGACATTAAATTGAAAAAGATTTTATCTACTTTCACAGAAGGATCTCTATCTAAAAATAATGCACATACTTCGGTTTCTATAAACAAAAACCTAATTTCATTTTCACTTAAAAATATAAATCCTGAATTATTTTCTTTTTATATCACATTATCATTAAATTTTATATATGGGGCAATAAAAAAAACAAAAGGCAATAAAATTATTATTATTGATGAAGCTCATTACATGCTCATTAACGAGAGCACAAGTTGGTTTATGGAATATATGTCTAGGCATGTAAGGCATTATATGTGTGGCATTACATTTGTTTCACAAAATGCAGAAGATTTTCTATCTAACCATTACGGTAAAACGATTGTTAACAATTCCTATATACAACTATTGTTTAGGCATGAAACTGTTAGTGAAAAAATGATTGACTTTTATGGCCTTACAGCAAAAGACCGAAAATACATTTTGGAATCTAAGGGTGGAAAAAATGATTCTTATTCAGAAGCCTTGATTAAGGTAGGCATGGAAAGGATACCGCTCCGCATTATTTCTACGCCTATGGAACTGGAATTAGGTTAAACATTCAACTCTATTTTAGTGCCGCTTGTTGCATCAATTAATTTTTCACTCTTATCAGTTACAAATAGCCATCTTGGAACCAGCAAACTTCCAATAAATTCTATATAAATGTCTTCTTTCTTAACTTTTTCCTCTTTTACTTTTTCTAGTATTAAGTCATATATGCGATCTAACCTATATATCATTTTTAATATATTTAATACATCTATTTCCATTTCTTCAATGATGGAAGAATCTTCACTTGTTATAGGTGTTTTTGGGCTTTCTATAGAACCGGTCCGTGCCTCTACTAAGAATATCCCACTTTTGTTTGTCCCATTATAAGAAGGGGTATTGATTGTATACCTTAATTCTACATATTCGTCGTAAGTAAGTTTAGATTCTACAACATTGCTTATGCCATTATTCTTTTTTGCAGATTCTTCATCGATTATTATTTTAACTTGATATTGCTTTATTTTAATGGTATGAGGATTTTCAGATTCAAGTATAGGTACAAGTTTTAAAGAATATTTAGGATTGGTTGCCTTTTCAAAATCATCTGTTTTAGATGTTGTGCTTGTTTGCACATTAGCAGCTTCATTTTTGGAAGGCGATTCTTTTGAATTGCCTTGGGATTGCTGTATGTGCAATTTTACTATATTGTCTTTTTGTTTTTGAAGTAAACTGTTTGTTATAGTATTTAACAAAGATAAGTCCTTAGACACAATGCACAGCAATGAATATTTATAAAATTTTTCATCGTTTTTGATAAAATCCAATAATTTTACACCTTCATATATATTTGTTATGTTGCATATGCCGTATTTTCCACCTTCAATATATATATTGTAAATTTCTGGAAATGGTTGATTGTTTTCTTTATTTGGTAGGTTGCCCAATTCATCTGTCATACATTATGCTTACATCTTAAATTATATTTAAATTTTGTCCATCCATTTTTTTCAAGTTGTATATTTTCAGGAAACATATATATTGGCAATTTCATATGTATATACGTGATCTAAATGAAGACAAGCAATATAAATAAATTTTATGAACTGTCTAGAGAAGATAGAATAAAAGCATTGCAGGAGTTTGCAGACCTCAATGGAGAGGACATTGCCTTGTTAAAAAACACAGGGGCTATAGATTTTAATATAATAGATCATATGATAGAAAATGCTGTTTCTGTTTTTCCTTTGCCCCTTGGCATTGCAACCAATTTTTTGATTAATGGAAAAGATAAATTAATACCTATGGCTATAGAAGAGACCTCTGTAGTGGCTGCTGCTTCACATGCAGCAAAAATAGCAAGGGAAAAAGGGGGATTTAGAGCTGTATCAGGTCCTCAACACATGATTGGGCAAATTCAATTGACAAACGTTTTAAGCCCTAACAATGCAAAAATAAAAATATATGAACATAAAGAGGATCTGATTAAAATAGCAGCTGAAAAAGACCAACTTTTAAAAAAACTAGGAGGGGGCCCTGTTGACATTGATGTGAGGATTTTGGATAAAAATATGCTTGTAGTCCATATAATAGTCAATACACTTGATGCCATGGGAGCAAATACAGTCAATACTATGGCAGAGGCAATTGCTCCGGTAATAAGTGATATTGCAGGAGGAAAAATAAATCTCAAGATTATTTCAAATTTAGCAGTATATAGATTGGTACGTGCATATGCAACATTTAGCAAGGATAAGTTGCCTAGAGGGGGATATTCTGGAGAAGAAGTGGTTGACCGCATTATAGATGCATATAAATTTGCTTATGCAGACCCCTTTAGATGCGCTACCCATAACAAGGGAATAATGAATGGGATAAGTGCTGTAGTTATTGCAACTGGAAATGATTTCAGGGCTATAGAAGCAGGTGCCCATGCGTATGCATCTTACACTGGATCATACAAGCCACTTACCTCTTACGAGAAAGATGGGGAAGGTAATTTGGTTGGAAGCATAGAACTCCCGATGGCTGTTGGAGTAGTTGGTGGTGCTGTATCAGTACATCCTGTTGCTAAGTTATGCAAAAAAATACTTGATGTTAAGACTGCAGCAGAACTTCAAGGGGTTATTGCTTCAGTAGGGTTAGCACAGAATTTTGCAGCCCTTTATGCCCTTACTACAGAAGGCATTCAGAAAGGCCATATGAGGCTTCATGCTAGAAACATAGCAGTTTCTGTTGGTGCTATTGGTGACGAGATAGACATTATAGCAAAGAGGATAACCTCAGAAAATAATATTACAATGCCTAGGGCAAAAGAGATATTGGAGGAATTGCATAAGAAAAGGGATTAAAAATCAATTATTAACCTTTTTTTTAAATACAAGCTTCATTCCGCAATAAGGGCAATACTGGTAATTTTCATATACGATGTTCCTGCAAGAGGTGCATATATATGGTTCTAATTTAGTTTCTGGCTTATTAATAGGCTGCTTTGTTTCTTGGTATATTGGTTTGTTGTTGGGTATTACGTTGCTTTGTGGTGGATTGGCTTGCAAATTATTTGTATTTTGGCTTAATATTTGCTGTGTTGGCAAAGGTTGTTGCTGGGATTGTTGCAATGGTTGTTGAAGTGTTGGTGTTTGGAGAGTTGTTTGTTGAACTTGTTTAGTTGTATTTAGCATTTGCTGGTTAGTACTATATAAAGGCGTATCCTCTTTATAGGGCATATATTGAGCCCCTTGTTGCTGTGAAAGATTTTGGGGGGTTATTCCTTGCGTTGGCTGTCTTATGCTTTGTTGTGTAGGATATTGTTGTTGAGTCGTTGGCATATTATCTGCCAATTGAGAAAAAATATCATTGCTTGTTAGGTTGCTTTTATTAATATCGTTGCCATATGGATATTCCAATTTCTTTTTTGCTAAATAGGCTAATACACCAGGTAAAACAAGGGTAGAAAGTGTTGATAAAAGCAGGAATGGTGTGTTTATTAAAAATGCAGCATTTTTATAATCGCGGGCTTTTATTAGATCAGATATTTGGCTTAGCAAATAGAAGGTGTATGCAGCTGAAACAATTGGGAGGAACATTACAAATAGTATTAGGTCGTATTGCAATGAAAAATTATTAAATAACAACGAAGAACGGAAGAAAATATAAATGTATAAAAACATGGCAACTATTGAAACAACCATTGCAATATACATCGTTATATTTTTTATGGGCAGATTATTTTTTATATTTATGTTTTGTTCGGGCATCATTGGGATATATATGCAATAACAACTATTCTAATTTTTCTTTTACATTTTAAGTAAACCGATAGCAATTGCTTTGAAGCGTGTAAAATCAACTATTTCAAACATATTTATTTTGATTTGTCAACCATTTTTTCAGCCCTTTTAATAATGCCTAATAAAACTTCATTGTCTTCTTCTGATGGCCAAGAAGAAATTAATATCTTCCTGACATGCAATAGCACTTTTTTCCTTCTGTTAATAGGGTAATCTATTTTTTCCATCAAGTTTTCTATTTCACGGATTAATATTCTATAGACTTTTCCATTCATTTTTTCATTTGTTATTGGCAAGTCTTTTTTCATATAATTAGCCATGTACAGTTCATACAAGACTATTCCAACAGCGTGTGAAAGGTTCATTACTCCATATGCAGGATTAGTTGGGATTGTTACAGTGAAATCACACATGTTAAGTTCTTCATTTGTTAGGCCATTATCTTCGGTGCCAAACAAGATTGCACCAGTTCCTTTTCTTAAAGAACTCATATATGCCATTGCCCTTGGGGAAATGGCACTCCTTAATATGTTCCTTTTGCTTTTGCTGTTGACACCTGTTGTGCCTATTACAACATCTGCATTGGATATAGCTTCTTCTATATTATCTACATATTTTGCTTTTTCTAATACCGGATATGCATGCATAGCGCGTTTTCTAGCTTCTAGCCCGATTTCCGTAAGGGGAGAAACTATAACCATATTGGTAAAGCCAAAATTCATCATAACCCTTGCTATGGCCCCAATATTGCCTTCATATTTGGGCTTTACTAGCACCACTTTGTATTTTAACATGTTTATACACACTTTTATGAAAATAAATGTTCTATTACCCAATCAGCGTTGTAGGGTATTAGTTCTTCGTATTTTTGGCCTGTCCCTAAAAAGTAAATTGGCTTTTGAAGGGCATATGCCACAGACAGTATTGATCCTCCTTTTATATCAACATCAACTTTTGTTAATATAGTTCCAGATATTGGTACTGCTTCGTTAAACTCTTTCACTTGGTTGACAATATCGTTCCCATTTAAGGAATCCCCTACCCATATGATAAGAGAAGGATTTACAACCCTTTTGATTTTTTTCATTTCCTCCATTAAATTAACATTGGTTTGCATCCTTCCAGCAGTATCTATTAAAACAAACTCTTTTCCTTTGGATTTAGCATGCTCTACTGCATCATAAGCAATTGCAGAAGGGTCTGCACCTGCACTGTGCTTTATAACCTTTATTCCTAGTTTGTCAGCATGGATTGAGATCTGTTCGATAGCACCAGCCCTGAATGTATCCCCTGCAGCAATGACACATTGGTACCCTTTGTTTTTTAACATATTTGCAATTTTAGCTATAGTAGTTGTTTTTCCAGAACCATTGATTCCTACAAACATAATTACTACTGGTTTTGGATACTTTTCAATTTCTTTGAAAAAGTTTATTTCACATTTTTTCAGGGAATTTCTTATCGATTCCTTAAATACAGATTCTACAATTTTTTCCCTATCTTTGCCTAAACCTATGCGTTTGCCTTCTAAATCAGATTTTATATTGTTTTTAAAGGCTTCTACTGCATCTAATGCAACATCTGCCTCTAATAATTCAACTTCAATGTCCTCAAGGGCATTTTCAATAACTTTACTGCTAATCTTAAAACCTATTTTGCTTGTTTCAATAGCACCTGTTTCTGGCAAGGATTCTTTTTTTTCCTCTTCTGTTTCTTCGTTTATAATAATATTTTTTAATTTTTTTAACCCATTCCTTAATTTTTCAAACATTTGGTTTCCTCTGTGCTGATATCGTCCTCACAAGGGAATCTATTTCATTATATCTTGCTTGCATTTCCTCATATCTTTTTTGTTCGGACTCTTTTTTTGTTTTTAATTTTGATAACCTGTCATCAATTAATTTATATGCTTTTTCTGGAGAGGTTTCTACATAAATTCCATTTCCTGTGCCCATTACTACTTTTGCAGTGTCTGTTACAGCAGTATGTACATAAATGTCACCGCCTAATGGAAAGAGAGACTCATTTAAGGGGTATTTTTCATTCATTTTTGATAGGAATTCTATAGCGTTTGTATTTTCCTCTATTAAATTATCAAAAAGCTGAATTTCATCTTTTAATACTAACAATGCCTTACCTAGTTCATCAAGTTCTAGCAATAGCTTGTTCCACTCATTTTGGGTTATTTTAATTTCATTTTGGTTCATGTTATATCACATGCTAACATACTATTACACATGAATATATATTTTTTCAGTTTTAAATGCTTATTGAGATTAAAGGCAATCTATAAGAATACTCATGCATTTTTGCTATAATAATAAATATTTATTAACATTCTAATAAATATGCTTTCGCTTTGTTTTACTACGTACAATGTATCTCATATAGTAGAGGAATCTATGGAAAGCATTATTTTGCCATTGATTAAATCTGGATATGAATTTGAGCTTTCTATAGTAGATAATTTGAGCACAGATGATACAACGCAAATTATTAGAAAAATACAGAAAAAATACAAAATAGAAGTTAACCTTTATTCAAAAAAATGTGTGCGTGGGGTTGGAAGGCAGGAAGCTGTGAATAGGGCAAAGGGGGATTATGTAATTATAGGCATGGACCTGGACCAAGTTTATTCAAATGATTGGATTAGCTTCATTGATGAATTTTTCAAAGAGCCTATTTCCCCTTTATTTGCCATTCCAGATATGGCATGGGCATCTTATTTTGCGATAATGCCTAAAGATTTAGCATTGAAAAATCCCATGCTTCCTGTTAATATAGGTGAAGATTTAGAATACAAAGAAAGGATTTATAAAAAAGCTAAATGCAGGATAATGCATGGGAATTTTGTTTTGAAACATATACATGGAAAAATGCATAAAAATTTACTAAATAGGTTGAGAAACCTTTTTTATGATTTAAGAGATCATATAGTCTTGGGATATGCACCTTTGACAATTATAGCAGATAGGATTTTTATTGAAAAAAGGAACCTGTTATATATAACATTGTATGTATTTTTTATGCCATATGCAATATTAAGTGCTTTAACTTTCTATAGATTGGATTATGAACGGATATTCACTAGTGGATGGTATAGAAAAAAAAATAGATAGAAAAATTTATACTTTTGGATGCGCTGGGTTGGCAACATCATTGATTTTCAATAAAATTTTTGTCCTTTGGGTTTCTTCTTCATTTATATTTACTAGTGCTTTTATGGATAAAACATAGCTAACAGAGGTTATATCAGTTAAATTCACAGAAAGGTTTAAAATGCCTTCCATTTTTGAGATATTTCCCCTGATCTTTTCCATTATATTTTCAATATCCATTTTTTTATCCACTTCATAACGTATTTTTATATAGCTATGTTTTTCTTGGCTGTGGTTAATAATTAAAGATTGTATGAATATGCTTGTAGGTATGAATATTTGTTTGTTTTCTTCATTTCTCAATACTACGTATATGTAGGAAATATCCTCTATTGTCCCTGTATAACCAGGCGTAACAAAGTCTTGTGAATAAAATTTGGGAGAATAAGTAGGGGCGATTAAAGAATATTGCCATGTTACAAAAGTAATTTTATCACCAATTTTTAGATTTTTCACAAATAATATAATAAAACCTGAAAACAGGTTAGATAATACTGTTTGTGCTGCTAAGCCTATTACAATGCCAGCAAATGCACCGCCTAGAACTAGCCCAGATAAATCAATTTTTAACACATAGAATATGATTATAAAAAGCAAGAAATAAGCAATAACTTGAAAAACAAATTTAATTGACACAACCTCATGTTTCTTTAATGAACTAGATATTGTTTCCATTATTATTCCGATAATATAATTTATTACAAAATAACCGACCACAAAAATGATTATGGCAACGATATAAATATTAATTTGAGAATATAACTTACTAGTAACAGAGGATTTTTGTAAAATAAATACAGACCCAAAGATTATTATAACGCCAACTATAAAAGCTAATAATCCGTACAACACTGTTGTTACGGTTCTTCTTATTTTAAAACTAGCATTGCTCATTTTTAATAAAAATTAAAAAGTTTATAAAATTCTTGAAATTTCTTTTTTTAATAATTCACCTGATTTGTCATCCATTGCATACCTTACTCTCAAGATTGGTTTATTTACATGCACAATTTGGGAAAGGTTTATAGGTGTGCCAGATATTACAACATCAGCTTTTATCTTGTTTATGGTATCTTCTAGCTCTTGTATTTGCTTTTTACTGTATCCCATGGCAGGCAAGATTCCACTTCCTATTAAATGGGTGTATTTTTTATAAACCTCTGCAATGCTTCCTACTGCGTATGGAACGGGATCTACAATACCCTTAACACCAAATTGTTTAGCAGCCAATGAAGCTGCTCCAAGTTTCATGCCACCGTGGGTAACAGTAGGGCCGTCTTCTACTATTATTGCATTTTTTCCTTTTGCCCCTTCTGGATTTTCCATGGTTATTAAAGACTGTGCTTCAATCACCTTTGCTTTGGGATTAACTTCTTTTAAATTATTCTTAATGATATCTATGTCACTTTTGTTTGCTGTGTTTACTTTATTTATTACTACAATATCTGCCATCCTGAAATTTGTTTCACCTGGATGGTACTTTAGTTCGTGCCCAGCCCTGAATGGGTCTGCAACAACTATGTGCAAGTTGGGTTTGAAAAAGGGAATGTCATTGTTGCCTCCATCCCATAATATTACATCTGCTTCTTTTTCAGCTGCCCTTAAAATTTTTTCATAATCTACACCGGCATAAACAACTGTTTTATTTTCAAGGTGGTGCTCATATTCTTCCCTTTCTTCTATGGTGCACTTGAATTTATCCAAATCTTCAAATGTGCTGAACCTTTCAACTGCTTGTTCTACCAAGTTTCCATATGGCATTGGGTGCCTGACAACTACAACTTTTTTGTTCATCGCCCTTAACAACTGTGAAATCATTCTTGTAGTTTGGCTTTTTCCGCTTCCCGTCCTTACAGCACACACAGCTATAACAGGTACTTTAGAGGGCAACATAACTTGGCTTGGTGAAAGCATTTTGAATGATGCACCATTTGCCAATGCAATAGATGCACGGTTCATTACGTATTCGTGTGGTACATCACTATATGAAAATACAACCTCATCAACATTATATTTTTTTATCAGTTCAGGCAATTCGCTTTCTGGATATATTTTAATGCCGTTAGGGTACATTGGACCAGCCAATTCTGGAGGATATACCCTGCCTTCTATGTTTGGTATTTGGGTTGCTGTAAATGCAACTACCTCATATTCGTTGTTATTTCTAAAGAAAACATTAAAATCATGAAAATCTCTTCCTGCAGCGCCCATTATTATTACTTTTTTCTTCACCATATAAATACACCTACTATTTTAAAGAGTATAAAGCGTAAAACTCAATTTAAATTTTTCCTATAATTTTAATGGCATAATTTTGATAGTGTATTGAATTTGCTGTAAATTCAAAAGATTTGTGCATAAACATTCTAAAATTACAGCAATATTGTTACACTACCTATCTCTCTTTCTACTTTATATATTTTTATTGATTTTATGGATATACGTAGATTGCACGAGATATTAATTGCCTTTCATTTCAATGCTTTTTTTTATTTTGCCTTTTATTTCTTTGGATATTTTATCGGCTTTTTTCAATATTGCAGGGTATCCTTTTTTAGATAATTCTATTATATTTTCCAAATCCATTTTGTTCCCAATGCTATATACATATTTATTATTTTCAATGCCTATTATTTCGCCTCTGTCATATAAATAGGAAATGCCTTTTTCTACTTTTACATTTCCGATTAGTTTTGATTTTGCTATTCCAATAGTGGGTGTGTCAAGCAATACACCAATTACTGTTGCAATTCCAGCCCTTCTAGGATGTGCTATGCCTTGGCCGTCTACCAGTATAAAATCCGGCTTAAAAGGCCTTAAAGCCCTCAACATTGTAGGGGCTTCTCTTGCATATAAATATCCTGGTATATAAGGAAGTGGGCTAGAGGTTAATGCTACGTTATACCTTGAAATTTTTTTTGTTTTATCTATAAATAATGCAATTCCAATGGCATAGTTGTGCGTATATGAAACGTCAACTGCTGCAATTTTTCTTATTTCATCGATCTTTAAATGGGAGATTTCAATATTTTTAGAGATTAACTCTTGTATCTTTTTATAAAAATACATGTTATACATTTTTCAACTCGTATTTTTTTATTATTTCTGTCAACATGGTTTCGGTTTTTATTACCTGCATACCACTTGCTTTATTAATCCTGTTCATAATAGCCAGTCCAATTCCACTATATGGAAAGCTTTGTATAAAACCTGCTTTGGCATTTCTATAGTCTAATTCTCTTAAAGATTCAAATAAATTTCGTGCTACTTCGTATAGGTTTTTTTCACTACCTAGTTTTATAACTTCATTAACATTGTTTAATGCGTTTTCATTTGTGCATAAAATAATGATATTATTTAGCTTCCTTTTCTTTAACTTTTTTATAATATAATCGGCAACAATAAATAATGGTGTATTAGGTGCATAATGCCGATATTTCATTCCTGGAGTAATGGCAATTTCAGCGTATTTTTCACCTTTGGCATATTCTGATATAGATATATTGCCAAATATTTTTTTTAGGTCTTCCACAGTATATGCACCTGGCCTTAATATTTCAGGAGGATTGGTTAAAAAGTTTAGTATAGTTGATTCTACACCAAAAAAAGCATCTCCACCATCTATAATTAAATCAACTTTGCCATAGAGGTCATTTATAACACTTTCTACTTTAACAGGGCTTGGTTTTCCAGAAGAATTAGCACTAGGGGCTGCTATAGGGCAATTAGAATATTTTATAAGATCCAATGCAATAGGATGTGCGGGAACCCTCACCGCAATGGTTTCAAGATTGGCGGATACTTCCATAGGTATTGCTTTTTTCTTTTTTAATATAATAGTTAAAGGCCCTGGCCATACTTTATTCAATTTATTCATTATTTTTTTAGGGGTATAAGCAACATTTTTTAAGTTTTTTATACTATCTATATGAACGATAAGAGGATTATCAGAGGGCCTACCTTTGGCTATGAATATTTTTTTTGCACTGTTAGCATCATATGCATTTGCACCTATTCCATAAACAGTTTCTGTTGGAAAAGCAACAGTTCCACCTTTTTTTATTATATTGCCTGCGATTTTCATTAATTCTTTTTCAGGTTTAACTGGATTTACTTTAATGATTTTGGTCATGGAACTTCAATGCCTTTTGCTTAATATAATAAACATTAACGCTAAAAAGATTTCACTAATTGTAGAAGGTATTGCTAAGAAGTATATTTTTAAAAACAATGGCAATGAAACCAACATAAAAACAGATATTATAAATACAGGATAATAAATGGATTGCATCAATTTATAGGACTTTACTAATTTTCCAATTACATAACCAGATGTGGAGATTATCATCGTGAATGTACCTGCGAACAATAAAGCTACAACGTACAAATAGCTGAATGTATAAGGAAGGATTATATAAAGCAGGCTACCACCTTCTACAAAGGCTATACCAGTAGAAAAGGAAATGCCATAATATGGTACATACCTTTTTGGCTTGAAAATTCCTGCGTTTATTGCAACATAAATTAACAACACATGCGCCAATGAGATGAAAATAATAAGCATTATAGATAATAACAAATCATAAGAGGTTGCTATAGCAATTAAAGAAGTGAGGGTAAAATAATACATGATAAAACCTGCAAACACACCTAAAACAAATAACAACGCATATAATTTCTGGGAAGTTGAATGTAAACGTACCTTGTCGTATGCAAGGAAATAATAGGTTATTGCGGCAAAGGCTAAAGAGTATATATAATAGAAAAATAGGGACACTTTACCCCACTTCAGCACCATAATTTTGTTTTTCTTGCAACTTGTTAGGTTTTGTGCTCATTTGTGGGATAGGAATAGGAGGTGGAAGGTGTAGGTCCCTTGCTAAGAGCACCACTTCTGTTAGGCAATTGGCCAATATCGTTCCATGAAGGTCTTGTACAATATCTGCTGGGATTTGTGAAGTGCTTTTCCATTCTTTTGTTATTTTTTTTGCATCGCAGTCCGACATAATTAAATTGCCTTCAATGTTAATTACGCCTAGGTTTCCAAATGTAGAAGTAAACCTAAAATCCACTGAAACTTCACTTTCAGATATGTCATTTAATAAAATTATTGAACTGCTATGGTCTATTTTTATATTGCTAACTTTTTCATACCCTTTGGAAAATTTTTTGCCTTCAATAGATTTGAATTCAATCATTTTTATAATCATAATTTTACTTTATGCAATTGGTCCTATAAATAGCTGATGTATTAACTACAACGTTGCTAATTTGCCTTCAAAATATTTTTTTATTTTTTCTGGCACATTACCGTGATAGGATACAAATTGTGCCTGCGGGGTTTTGTTTATCATTTCTATGCCAATAGCATCTGTGAATTCTTCGAATTTGAATTGCGGCATTATATGTCCATAACATATATTTTTTTTAATAGCATAATCAGTGAACCTAGGTGCATAATGCCCGCCACCTATGCCAATAGATACCTTGCATTCGTTCTCAGCATTATCTTTTTTAAGATTTAAAATTGCCCCTAAAATAATTTGGTGTGCATTTGGGTCATTCCACTCTTTTTCTGTGCTTCCTGATTCTATGAAAAATAGGGGAATATTTATTGTAGGGCCATGATGGGTTGCTTCATAGCTTACGTTATAGCCATCTATTTTGTGGGCATTCATGTAAATAAGGGCTTTTCTCATTTGGATAGGTGCAGCTATTGATAATTTATAGCTCATGCCACCGAAGGGATTGTTCGAAAAATTTCCTGTTGTATGAACAGTTAGGCTTTTTATGTTTTTTTCACTTTTATGAATTGATGGGAAAACAAGGCATTCAACCTCTTCTTTTTTCAATATTTCTTCAACAAAATCTGCTTTAAGATGGTTGATGGGTGAATGGATTATGCTAAATTCATTGCTTCTGTATATAGTGTAACTATCTTGGATTTCTGTGGATAAAACAAGTTTGTTTTTTAGTTCTAAAAATATTTTTTTTGCTACAGGGTCATTATCATCAATATAAATCCAAATCATAGATAATGTTTATTGCAACTAATATTATAGAGTTTCTTATTTTTTTCAAATAACATAGTTTGTAAATGCTAATAACATATTTTAATGGTTTAATAATTATATCAATGCAATTACTGCATGCAAAAAATCATTTAATTTTCTAATAGTTTATTTCTTCTATGGGCATTAATTCATGATATTTTATGGGAAAATTTATAAATGCCAAAGAAGTTTTGAATTTGGTTTTTGCTTGGTTAATATGCCGCTGTGGCTTAGTGGTATAGCGACTCCTTGGTAAGGAGTAGGTCGAGGGTTCAATTCCCTCCAGCGGCTTTTGTTCCCACTTTACATTAAAATATATATACAGATATCACTTCATAAAACATATGCAAAGGATTCATATTAAAAATGTTACCAAAGAGTTGAACAATAAAGAGGTTAAAATTGCAGGTTTTTTGCAAGAAATAAGATCCCTTAGCAAACTTTCTTTTTTCATAGTGCGAGACATAACGGGCACTATCCAGTGTACATTGAAAAAAGCAAACATTGATGAAGACAGTTATAAAATATGGTCAAGCATAGAAAGGGAATCTGTAATTGAGGTTGATGGCGTAGTTAAGGCAGGTACAGAAGCTAAATCAGGAATAGAAATAGAAGTAAAAAACATACATTTGGTTTCCCGTGCGTCTGTACCTTTACCTTTGCCTGTTGTAGATAAGGTTAATGCCACATTGGATACAAGGTTGAACAACCGGTTTCTAGATGTGAGAAAAGAAAGGATTTCCAATATTTTTAAATTCAGGTCAGCGGTTATCCAACACATAAGGGAATTTTTGATCTCTGAAGGTTTTATAGAAATTGAAACACCTAAGATTGTATCACAAGGCGCTGAGGGAGGGGCAACTTTATTCCCTATTGATTACTTTGGAAATAAAGCATACCTTGCGCAAAGCCCTCAACTGTATAAACAGATGGCGATGGCTTCTGGGTTGGAAAGAGTTTTTGAAATTTCCCATGCCTTTAGGGCAGAGCCTTCTGACACTATTAGGCATTTAACAGAATTTACTTCATTGGATATAGAAATGTCATATATTGACAGTTCAGAAGATATTAGAAATATTTTGGAAAGAATGATTTTGCATGTTGTGAATGCCATAACTGCAAAAAATATGGATCTAATAAATTTTTTAGGTATTGAATTGCCTAAAATAACAATTCCCTTCCCTAGGATACCGTATATTGAATGCAAGAATATGTTATCCCAAAAAGGCATTAATGCCCTGGATATTGGTTCAGAAGAAGAAAAAATTTTAGGCCAGTTGGTATTAGAAAAATATGGTGTAGATTTTTACTTTATAAATGATTTTCCGGTAGAAGTTAAAAAAACTACTTTCTATGCAAAAAGGTTGGAGGATAATCCGGATTTGACAGGATATTTTGATTTGGAATTTAGGGGCATGGAAATAACCTCGGGAGGACAGAGGGAACATCGCTACGATGTGCTTGTATCCCAAATAAAAGAAGCAGGTTTATCTCCGGATTCTTTTGAAGGGTATTTAAAAGCCTTTAAGTACGGCATGCCTGCCCATGGGGGATTTGGATTTGGGGTAGATAGATTGATCCAACAACTTTTGATGGAGGCTAATATTAGAGAGGTTGTACTTTATCCTAGAGACCGCTTTAGGCTTGTGCCATAGTTTATGCTATATATTTCTATATATAATATATAGGTAAAAGATAAGGTATCCTATAGTATAGGAAGATTGCAGGTAGATTTTAGATGGCCCAAGGGAGTGATTTGATAGATTCTTTAAACAATGCAAAGATGTCATCATTCCATTTTAAAACATGGTTTATTTCAGGGATGGGTTTTTTCACTGATGCTTATGATCTTTTTATCATTGGAATGGTTATTGCAATCCTCAAAGGCCCCTGGAACCTGAGCACTTCTCAGATAGGCATATTGGGAAGCACTACCTTGATTGCTTCGGTTATCGGTGCACTTGTTTTCGGCCGATTGCTTGACAAATATGGAAGAAAGAGAATTTACGGCATAGAAATTATGATACTAATTATAGGTGCCATTTTTTCTGCATTTTCTCAAAATTTTGATCAGTTATTGTTATGGAGGTTTGTTTTAGGCATAGGGATAGGAGGGGACTATTCTGCAAGCTCTATTATTATGAGTGAATATTCTAACAAGCAAGATCGTGGAAAACTTGTAGGCATGGTTTTTTCAATGCAGAGCATAGGGTTATTGGTAGGGCCTTTAATAACCATGCTCCTTTTAACTTTGAATGTCCCTTTGGACTTGGCATGGAGGTTGTTGTTAGCAATAGGTTCAATACCACCTTTGCTTGTAGTTTACTATCGGAGGAAGATGGAGGAATCACCTCGATATCTTCTTAAAGTTAAAGGGGACATAGAAAAGGCAAGATTAGCTACGTCTCATGTAACGAATGTTGGAACGATAGAGGATAATGTTATTAAAAAAGTTAACGTTACACCAAAAATATTTGTTACCAATAAAAAATATTTCCTTCTTATATTGGCAACTTCTTTGACATGGTTCTTAATGGATTGGGCTTTTTATGGCAATTCTATTTCGTCATCAATAATATTCAAAGAAATTAGCCCTAATATAACGCTTTACCAAACCGCTTTATATACTTTTATAATTTTTCTAGTTTTTGCATTTCCTGGTTATTGGTTAGCTACTGCATACCTTGACAAGATAGGGAGGTATCCAATACAGCTAACTGGTTTTGCTGTTATGGGCGTAGTTTACTTTTTAATTGGGTTATACCATGCTATTATGGGAAACCTTTATTATTTCATACTTTTATATGGTATAAGCTATTTTTTCATTGAATTTGGCCCTAATGTAACTACTTTTGTATATCCCGCTGAAGTATTTCCAGTTAGTGTTAGGGGCACAGGGGATGGGATTTCAGCTGCTGCAGGAAAGATGGGTGCATTTATAGGAACCCTTGCTTTTCCGTTTTTGGTTTATTGGTATCATTTGGATGGAGTGTTCATTATATTAGGCATTATTTCTTTATTAGGGTTAATCGTTTCGGCTGTGCTACTTCCAGAACCAAAGAACAGGTCCCTTGAAGAGGTTTCTGGGGAAACTGAATTAGAGACAATTGTTACAAAATTTTCACCTGTTTTAATGAATCATATGGGATATGTCATAGAAGCTGACAATAAGCTGAAAGATTTGTTTAATAAACCATCATCTGAATCCGTGGATCAAATAAAGAAACTTGAACATGAAGCGGATGTTGTTGTGCATAATATCCATAACGATTTGATAAAAACCACTATTTCAAGCACAACTAGGACTGATATGGTATATTTAACTTCTTCTATTGATGATATTATTGATGGAATAGAATCAATTGCAGCTAGAATGAGAATATTCAATTACCCAAAAGCCAATCAAAATATATTTGACCTTCTAGATGTAATACATCAATCCAATTACCAAATTATGAATGGCCTAAAGCATTTTGATGATTTGCTGTTAGGGGATTCAAAAGAAATTGAAAAAGTTTGCATTATAGTTAATACGCTTGAAAATAAGGGAGATGAGATCCTAAGAAAAGCTTTGAAAGAGCTATTTGATAATGAAAAGGACCCTATAAAGATTATAATTTACAAAGAGATTTACGAAAAGTTAGAAATGGTTACTGATTCATGTGAAGATGTAACAGATGTGTTTAGGGAAATGATAACAAGGTATAAAAAAAATTAAATTTCCGCATCTTTTAAAGCAGTATGGCAAGAACAACTGGGATTTTTTGGTATGGCAGGAAGCATTTTTTCTAATATCTTTAATGTTTTGTTTACATTTTGTTTCATTGTTTCTGTTACTTCTTCTGCTGTAACGTGGGATTCCTTCCATGAATCATAATCAGTAACTGTTGCTATTGATAAATAGCACATTTCTAGTTCCCTTGCCAATATTGCCTCAGGAACTAACGTCATTCCAATGATATCTGCAAATGACCTAAACATATGGCTTTCTGCCCTTGTCGAGAATCTAGGGCCTTCAATACACACATAGTTTCCTTTGGGTTGGTACTTAATATCAAGCCCTTTGATTGCATTGATTGCTAAACTCCTCAATTCAGGGCAAAATGGGTCGGCCATTGAAATATGTATGCTTTTGCCACCGTTATAGAAAGAATAATCCCTTTTTTTTGTAAAATCTACAAATTGATCAGGAATTACAATAGTCCCAGGAGAATATTCTTCTTTAAGGGAGCCCACCGTTTGTATAGAGATTATTCTTTCCACACCCAACGATTTAAACGCATATATATTGGCACGATAATTAACTACATGTGCTGGATATTCATGGTTAATCCCATGCCTTGCTATAAAATAGATTTCCTTATCCTCTAATTTAAATTTATCAATAGAGGAAGAAGGCATTCCATATGGAGTAGCCATGCGAATTGAATCTTTTTTTTCCATATTTGGAATGTTGTAAAAACCAGAACCACCAAAAATACCTATTTTTGTTGACATGCATATACCAAAGGAGAACATTAATATAAATATTGCTTAGCGTAGATAATAGAATTAATAGAGGATTTGGTACACAGTTAATATTGCCATTAACAACACCATAAGAAAAAAATATATTATAAGAAAAGCTTTAATGGTTGTGATTACGCTAAGGCAGTATTCAGATAGGTACATTAATGACATTATAGATATTGTAGCCCGTAGCCTGAATGAACATTACGACCCATCCATATATAAATCCTTATCTCAATTCTGGCCAGATGGCTTTATAGTAGCCACATTGGATAACATTCAAGCAGTTGGCTTTTTGTTAGGGGTAATTATAGATGGTGAAGAAACACGAATATTAATGTTTGCAGTAAAAGAGGGATATAGAAACAACGGCATAGGAAAAATGCTTATGAATACATTTTTGCAATATAGCTCTAATATAGGGGCTAGGAGGGTATCTTTAGAAGTAAGGGTTTCAAATAATGTGGCAATTAATTTTTATACTAAGTTTGGTTTTACAAAAAAAAGCATTTTGCCCCATTATTATAGCGATGGGGAAGATGGATATCAAATGGTAAAATATATGTGAGTACAAGAGATTGTGTGGTTATGCTAGAATATTTGGTTGATATATCTAATCCTAATACAAGGGTTGGAAAAGTTATGCTTTCTGTTGATAAAAACCTAAATGTGGAAGATAATATTATCGTATCTATACCTAATTGGACACCTGGGTCTTATTTGATCAGGGATTTTGCTAGAAATATTGAAAAAATAAGTGTGGATAAGGGAATTATTGAAAAAATGGATAAAAACCATTGGATAATTACTAAAACCAAAAACAAGCCAATAAAAATTGAATACCTTGTTTATATGGGAGAAAAAAGCGTTAGAACCTCTTACATGGATGCATATCATGCCCAGATTATACCGCCTTCTTCTTTTTTATATATACCTAGCCTTAGAAATGAACCTTGTTTTATTAAATTCATAATACCTTTAGGATGGACAATACATACTCCCCTAAAAAAAGAGAAAAGTGGATTTTATGCAAATAATTATGATGAACTTGTGGATTCTCCAATAGAAGCGAGTAAAAATATTATTGCTAAGGGTTTTAATATTTATGGAAAAAAGCATAATGTAATCTTTTGCAATGTTGGTACTTATGCATTGAGTAAATTGGTTAAGGATATTAATAAAATTACTAGGATTATTTATAACATTTTTGGGGATTGGCCCAATAAAAGGGATTATTATTTTTTTATTCATAATGGCATTGGAGGGGGATTGGAGCATAATAACTCAAGCTCTATTGCCCTTCCTTTTGAATCCTTTTTTTCTCCTAAAGGGTATTATGGGTTTATATCCACCATTGCACATGAATATTTCCATATGTGGAATGTAAGGCATATGAGAACTGAAAAGTTGGCCAATTACGATTATGACCATGAAAATTATACTAGCTTGCTTTGGTTTCATGAAGGCTTTACCAATTACTATGGCAATATAATACCAGTAAAAGCTAATATAGTTGGAAATGACTTATACATTAACCATCTAGGGGATATCATTGGTTCATATTATAAATTCTATGGGAGGAATCTTCAAAGTTTGGCTTCCTCAAGTTTTGACGCATGGATAAAATTATACAAGCCTAACGAGGAATCCCCAAATGCTACGATTTCATATTATACAATAGGGGAGCTCGCCGCTTTTATATTGAATATTTATTTAATTGAGAACCATGGTTATGGCCTTGATTATTTGATGAATGCTTTGTGGTTTAAATTCAAGGATAAAAGTATTCCTGAAAATGATTTTCTAAATGTAGTGTCAGGCATATTAAATGACAATAAAGCATATAGTATGCTCTACGATTTTATATTTACTACTAAAGAATTGCCAATAGAAGAGTATTTTGGCAAAGCGGGGCTGGTTATTAAAAAGGCAGTAAGCAATGAACCTTATACAGGCATAGATTTTGCACCCAATAGCACAGTTGTAAAATACGTCCTTAGGGATTCGCCAGCTGAAAAGGCAGGTATTGTTCCATTGGATGAGCTTATTTTTGTAGATGGGATAAGGGCAAAACAAGATAACATAAAGGATCTTTTTCATTCTACTGATAAAGACTATGAATTAGTTTTGTCTAGAGATGGATTTTTAATTAAAACCACAATAAAAATAAACAAAAATACAGAAAAGTACGAAATAAAGGTTAATAAAAAAATGGGCAATAAAATAGCTAAAATTCATCATAAAGTTTTTGGTTTAGATGTAAAAGGAAAGGATTTTGAATCAACTTGAGGCTGTTTGGTTTGTGTTAGATTGAATGGATACTACAGTTACATCAAAAGTCAGGTCAACGCCCACTACTTGCTTATTGTAGTTAACTGTATAAGTAGAATTAGAATAATTTATGCCGTATAGGATGAATGAATTGCCACTAAAATCTTTGCCCATAACATTTCCTATCATTGAGGGGCTTAATAAATTTTTAAGCATGATTGTAGTTCCGGAACTGTTAGAGGTTATCCCTATTACTTCCATATTCCATGCATGGTAGGGGTTTATTATTTCACCTATATAGGGGGTAAACATTACAGAAACATAACTGGAGTTTACATTCATTATTGTATCATTCCATCCCCAGTAAGGATCCTTAAACACAGCACCAATATTAGGGGGTTGGGTTGGGTATAGCTTGGAATAGAATGAGGTATTGTACGTTGCCATAGCAGACAAGTTGCTTATAATTGGATATGTTCTTATTAGATTCGGGTTCATTTTTCCATACCCTAGGGAAGGAGGAACAACAAATACTTTAGATTGGTTTACGGTCATTCCCAACAAATTTTCCCAAAAGCCGGTTACGGTAATTATATATACATTGTTTCCACCACTGCTTCCCACATGTACTTTTAAAGGCGTATACTGGTTAACACCCCTAAAAGAGAAGGAAACTGCTTTAGGATAAGATTGATTGTTTATTGCTACACTGTATAAAGAGGTATCAAATACCTGCCCATTAGGCAGATATCCTACGTAATTAACGCTTACATTGTCCCCCACTGCTATTGTTATTGGAGGGGATACAGATGAGTTTTGTTTGGGCATGTAGTAATAAATACCAGCTTCTACCGCCATACCTATCAAGATTACAACAACTATTGACATGTAATATTTGTTCATTGCCCACTCATATTATTTTTTTGCTTATAAATATTATGTTAATGTTAGAGAAAAATGTCAACTAATATTCACTAAGCTTTGGGAGTTGTTGGGGATATTCAACTCTACCTTTAAGTGGAGATTCATCGAACAACGGGTGTTTGCTAGCATCCTCTTGGGCATGGATTTGCAATGCATATGTTTCTTGATGCATTGGCTCTATTCAATTATATCTGAAATTTATGCATTTGGGCATTAATGATGTACTCAGATATAAATTAAAAAAATTTGTGCAATGCCATTCTAAATTTCCAACACTATTGTTGCACTATCTAGTTTTATTGTGGTGATTATTAATCAATACACTATTTATTATTTGCCTCCAATTTTAGTTCTTTGAGGGTTTTATTAACTTCTATTGGCGGCAGGTTATTTTTCATTGCTTTTATAGATAAGCGTATGCCATTCAATACTCCTGAAAAAAATGAGAAATTGTTATAATCTTTTTTAATTGCGCTTTTCAATTTAAAATATTCAATTTGGCTCCTTTTTAATAAAAGTTTGCTTCGGTTTATTGGATAAAATCTGTTGAATAAATAAGGGCTTAACCCTTCTTCTATGCCAATATAGTAATAATTGCCTCTGCTCAATGATTTTCTTTGAATATGTTTTACCAATGCACCTTTGAAATGCACACTTAAAAAATTTTTTTGGGTTGCATGCAATGCTAATCTTTCTTCGTATCTTAAACCGTTTAACGTAATTTCTTCAAGAAAATAATTTTTTATGGCTTCTTTTTTTAAACTCATGTTTACACCAGCTATGGATATTGAGGGTGTAAATACACTTTCCTTTTTTTTATAATGCGGATTTATTACCACCATGCCAGCTGAAGATATGTAGTCTTCGTATTCAATCATTAGTGGGTTCAATGGGGGGTAATCAACAAAGCCATCCATAAAAGAGAAAATAGATTTATTTTTTGTTTTTACATTGTAAGGGGGATATACGTCTCCACTTGCTATTCCAACATTAGGATGTTGTTGATGTAAGTTTATATGGCCCTCAATTGCATTATCTGTTAGTATAGCATCTGCATCTGTATTGATAAGCAAATCCCCTTTAAAATTAAGTAATATAAGGTTCATTGCCCGTTCAATATACCCATAGTCTTGGTGGATAATATCTATATCCATCTTTTTGGAATATTCATCTATTATGGGGAGCAAATCCTCGCTGGAATGCTTGTAAACGATAAGTAATTTAAAATCGCTGCATTTTTGTTTAGCAAGGGAAGATAAAGTAAGCCCTAGGGTATCTTTGTCTTTGTAGACAGGGAGGGAAACAGTTACATCCATGATTAATCGTTATTAAATGTTTAAATTTCAATGTTGCCTTTAGATATTATCCAGTCACACCATAAGTCGGGCGGATGTTTGGAAGGGGGGCATACAACTTCTTTAACTACTAAAGAAGGGTCTATTTCTTTGGCAAAGGATTGCAGGTAACCTTTCCTTACAAAAACACATGGGAATTCACCCAAATTTTTCTTTATTCTTGTAGTTTGAATCCTACAGTTGTAGTTTTTTATTTCAACGTAATTGTCATTGTAGGTTATGTCCTTATTTTCCATGTATAGGTACCAGCCAGTTAGTTTCATTGCATTATAAAAATCTTTTAATGCATTTCCAGATGGCTCTATGTGCTTTTTTAGCCTTTTACCTTCAAGTGCACCCATTATAGACCATACTTCTTTGTCTATTTCAGTAGCAGATTCATTCCCAAATCTTTTTTCTATGCCTAAAAAATATAACCCATCTACACCCCATAAAGAAATTACATTTTCCAAAAATATGGAAATTAATTTCTCTTTGGGCATGTTCATAAGGTTTTCTTTGTCTTTTTCATCCATGCCTTTGAGTATTGCATTATAATATTTGTTTTTTTTTAAATGGTTTGTTGAAAACATAATAAAAAGTTATGGGAGCACTGGGAATTGAACCCAGGTCGGCGGGTAACTTCTTAGGGGATCGATGCTCCAATTAATCATCATTTTTAATCAGATTACCCAAGTTTCTTCTTTTCCCCATAACTGGAGCCCGCTAGGATACCTCTACCCCATGCTCCCATACGCCTACTTATTTTTGTATTGATATTTATAATTTTTTTATAAAATAGGCATAAACGAAACGAAACCAAAAAAATATATTGGTAGATTGGATAGCGTAACTTGATTCTTATGAGGTTTGAAGTTACTATTAGCCTTAAAAAAGGGATCTTTGATCCAGAAGGATATAACACTTTGAAAACCCTTAATATGCTTAATATAAATGTAAAAAATGTATCTACTGCAAAGGTTTTTAGGTTTGATATTGACTCTAAAAATGAAAAAGAAGGTTATGATATAGTTAAAGCAGCTGTTGATTCTTTGCTTGTAAATCCGGTCCTTCATGAGTATACCATAAAAAAGGTTGAACAATAGATAAATTTAAATTTAAAAATCGCATTGCTTTAGCTGATGAAAAGTTATTTGTTGATCAATTTCAATAGTGAAGGTGCTACTCCCTCAGATATAATAAATAGGTTGGTTACTTTGGGGTTTAAGCCAATTACAGGAAATTATGATTTTGAGTATTCATGGAAACGTGAACCCTCTACAGACGAGGCAATAGAACTTGCAGATAAAGTCCATGAAATTTTGAAAGGGTATAATATTATTTACAAAATGGAAACCATATAAATTGTATTTGGGTAATATACTGGTTTTTTTATTAGTTGTTTTTTAGCTATCGCTTTTGGGTTACCAAAAATAAAGCTTTGGTGTAGAGAATGTGCTAGTTCATAAAAAATACATGCTTTAAATAAAATAGATATATCAAAAAAACATAATAAAGAGGGATTAAAATGAACGATGAAAAATATCGGGTTTGCCTTATTTCTGGTACATATAAGAGCACCAATAATGGCCCGGTAGTAGAATTATATGGCAGGGCTGAAACTGGAAAATCCGTATTAATAAAATGCAGTAATTTTATCCCCTATTTTTATGTTGATTATGTTTTAGGAAAAGATTTTTTTGATAATCTTAAGCATGATAAAATAAGGGATGTTGATCCAGATTATGTAGAATTAGGCATAGAGGATAAGACTAGAAAATATGCACGCATAAATGCGAGGGAACCCTATGATGTACCAGAATTAAGAAATTTTTTCATTGAAGAAATTAAAAAGATGGGATATACTGTTGATAAATACACTATTTTAGCAGCAGATATACCTTTTTATAATCGTTTTATGTATGACCTTGATTTGTCCCTCTTCGTTGAAGTAAAAGGCAGATTATTGGAAGATAAAAGCCATAATGTGGATATGGTTATTGAGTTGGAAGTTCCTAGTAGAGTAGATAAAATAGATGCCCTAGAAAATCTAAACATTAAACCATGTGAACCGTTTCCAGTTGATTTAACATATTTATCTTTTGATATAGAGAACAGCATTAAAACAGGGCATATATATGTTATTGGCCTTACAACATGGAGTAAAAAAAATGGATTTAAAAAAGAGAGTATAGCTATAAAAGACGTAGATTTTAATGACGAAAAACAACTAGACGAGGCAGAAAAAGATCTTTTAAATGATTTTGTAAAAAAAATTAAGGAATTGGATCCAGATATAATTACTGGATATAACATAGGGGGATACGACATTCCCTACCTTCAAGATAGATGCAAAAAACATTCTATCCCGTTGTTGTTGGGCAGGGACAATTCACCGTTACGTTCTATAAAAAATTCAGATAGAATATGGGCAGTTTATGGCAGGGTATTCATAGATGCATGGTGGGAAGCTAAAATGGAGTATAGGCCAAAGCAGGAAACATTGGATTACGTTGCCAAAAATTATTTGGGGGAAGGATTTAAAAAGTTGGATGTAGCCAGATTAGAAATAGATAAAGAATGGTTGAAAGACAAGGCTAAGGTTATAGAATATTGCATTAACGATTCATATTTAGCACTTGAAATTTTGAAAAAAATAAGAGTTGTAGAGAAAGGAATAGATATGGGCATTGTATCTAAACTAGTGCTTGATGATGCTATTAATGGCAGGACCTCGTTGTTTATAGATTCTATACTTATACGTGAAGCTGATAGAAATCACGTAGGCGTTCCCCTTAATACATATAATGTCCAGGATAGCGAGCAAATTATAGGAGGTTATGTACATGATATGGTGCCAGGTTTATTCAAGTGGATTGTGGTTTTAGATTTTAAATCAATGTACCCTAGCATCATTATTTCTAAAAACATTTGTTTTACAACCTTGAGTGCAAATGGGGAAATAGAGAGCCCCAATGGCATTAGGTTTTTATCTAAAGATAAAAAGGTTGGCCTTATACCAAAAATACTTACCCAGTTAATGAATGAAAGGGATTATCATAAAAAAATAATGAGTGAACTTGATGATAAAATAAAAGCAGAAAAAGATCCCGTTAAAATTAATGCTTTGAAGGAGGATAAGGTATACCATGATGGCCTTCAAGGTGCCATAAAAATTTTAATGAATTCTTTTTATGGTGTATTTGCCTCTTCTTTTTACAGGTTTACAGATAAAAAGATAGGGAATAGCATAACTGCTTTTGCAAGAGAACAGATAAAAAGTGTCATTGAACATATTCAGAAGGAAGGATATGAGGTAATATATTCAGATACTGATAGTGTATTTATAAATACAGGAAAAAACAATTTAAATGATGCATTAGAAGTAGGCAGAAAATTTTCTTCTGAATTTACAAAAGAAGGGGTTCATTTAGACTTACAATACGTAATAGAAAGTTTTTTTAGCCATGGCAAAAAAAAGAGATATGTTGGCAGAGTTGTATGGAAGGATGGCAAAAGAGTGATGGATAAAGATGGCAAAGAATCCTATGAACTTATTGTAAGGGGATATGAAATGAGAAGGTCAGATTCATTTGATTACCAAAGTTATGCTTTGCAAGAAATTTTTAATGTTATTTTGGATGGTGAAACTAATAGAATAGTTGAAAAAGCAAGGCAACTTGTGAATGATGTAAGATCTGGCAAAGTGCCAGTAGAAAAATTGATTATATCAAAAGCTGTAAGGGAAGACCTAGAAAGTTATAAAGAAAAAGAGATGTCTTCATTGATCGTTTACAATAAATTAAAAGATATGGGGCAGGTGGTAATACCTGGCATGAAGGTATCATGGATAGTTATAGATGCTTCTAGGACACCCCAAAAAGTAGAACCTTACATTGATGGTGTTCCTTTTACATATAAGCCAGATTATGAATACTATGCTAAAAGGGTTGCACAAACAATTGCAAGGGCTACGGAGTATTTTAAATGTACCGAAGACATAATTCTCAGGTCTACTAATCAATATACCTTTGAATTGGCCAATGATAGCAATAAAATAGAAAATAAAACACCAGAAAAGGCAAGAAAAACCAATAATTTGTATGATTATTTTTGAATCCATGCAAAGTTTTTAATAATGTATCTAATTAATAGATATTAATGATTTCGTTAAAAGCTAAAGTCGGTGGCATTGAATTCAGGAATCCTTTTTTGTTAGCTTCTGGAATATTAGACGAAACATATTATTCTATGAAACGTGTTTGGGATAATGAAGCAGGGGCAATAGTAACAAAATCCATAAGCATAAATCCTTCGGAAGGTTATTTAGGGCCGAATATTTATGTGGGCAGAGGATATGTATTGAATGCAATGGGATTGCCGAATCCTGGTATAAATTTTTTTGAAATTGAATTGGAAAAACTAAAAAAAGATAAAATACAAATTATAGGGAGTATTTTTGGTTCAACAGTGGAAGATTTTGTTTATTTGGCTAAAAAGATGGCTAAATATTGTGATGCAGTTGAATTGAATTTAAGTTGCCCCCATGTGAAAGGTGTTGGCTCTGAGATAGGTTCTGATCCAGATATGGTTTATGAAATAGTTAAAGGGATTAAAAAGGAGGTTAATATCCCTGTTTGGGCTAAATTAACTCCAAATATAGATAATATTGTAAAACTAGGAATGGCCGCCCAAGAAGGTGGTGCAGATGCTGTAGTTGCTATAAACACTGTAAGGGCTATGCACATAGACATAAAAATGAAAAAGCCAACTCTTTTTAACAAAATAGGGGGTTTAAGTGGGCCTGCTATTAAGCCGGTAGGCATTGCTTCAGTATACCTTTTAAAGAAAAATCTCAATATTCCAGTTGTAGGGGTTGGGGGCATTGAAACAATAGAAGATGTTTTGGAGTATATTATGGCAGGGGCTTCAGCAGTACAAATAGGGTCTGCCATTGTTAACAAAGGGGTGGGTATTTTCCATTTACTGTCTGAGGAATTGTACATATATCTAAAAGAGAACGGTTATGATGAGATTTCATCACTTATAGGCATTGCACAGGATTGATTTTTATGTATTACATAACAAAAGTAGAGAAAGTAATAAAGGAAGGGGAAGGCTTGACAACTATTCGATTTAGGTCACCTTTTGCTGCATATCCAGGGCAATTTGTAATGTTATGGTTGCCAGGTGTAGATTCTATACCGATGTCACTTTCTTATTTAGGGGATTTAAAAGGGGTAACATCAAAAAGTATAGGGGATGCAACAAGAAAAATAGAGGGCCTTAAAGTTGGGGATATTATAGGAATTGATGGCCCATTGGGCAACCATTTTAAAATAAGGGGTAAAAAGATACTAGTTGTTGCTGGTGGAAGTGGAATTGCCTCTGTAATTACGTTGATTGAATATGCCAAATCTTTGGGAAAAGAGGTTCATGTTATTTTTGGGGCTAAAACAAAAAGAGAGGTTATATTCGAAGAGCGCATAAAAAACAATTCAGATGGTTGCATTATTACTACAGATGACGGCAGTTACGGTAAAAAAGGGACTACAATAGAGGCTTTGCCTGAAATATTAGGGAAGGGGTTTGATGAAATAATAACATGTGGGCCAGAAGTGATGATGAAAAAACTTTTTGAAATAAGCTTGCAAAATAATATTTTATTTCAAGCATCAATTGAAAGGGTAATGAAATGTGGGCATGGCATTTGTGATTCATGTAGTTTTGGTGGGTTTCTTGTTTGCAAAGATGGCCCTATTTTTACAGAAATGGACTTAATAAACAATGAGGAATTTGGAAAATCCCGTTTAGATCGCTCTGGAAAGAGGGTATTTTTAAAATAAAACATATAAAATATATACTAATTCAAAAACAATAAATTTCAAAATTAATTTTAAATACTGGTTATATATTATTGATATTATGCCAACAAAATACAGTGTAAAATTGATAGAAAAAATTCAAGCAGGAGACTCTATATATATACTGCGGTTTGAAAGAGGAAATGGGTGGGATTTTGATTATCAGCCTGGCCAATTCGTAACAGCATATATTCCCAGGGAAGAGAAAGATAAGCCTATGCTTATGAGGTCATATTCTATTGCTTCCTCCCCTTCCAACAAAAAGTTTTTTGAATTGTGCGTTAAGAAAGTAGAAGGTGGTCCAGGGTCTACCTATTTATGTACAAGAAATGTAGGGGATGTAGTTGAATTTACCGCACCTCTTGGAAAATTTACAATGAAAAATACACCCAATAAGCATATGTTTATGGTAGCTACAGGAACAGGCATTGCACCATTCAAGTCAATGATTGAATATATTTACGAAACCAATGCTATGCCAGGCAAAGAGATATGGCTGTTCTTTGGTGCTAGGACCCAGAAGGATCTTGTTTATAAGGATTTATTTGAGGGTTTAGCTTCAAAACATAAAAATTTCCATTACATTCCTTCGTTGAGCAGGGAAGGGATGGATACAGGATGGAAAGGTGAAAGGGGCCATATAGAAATTGCACTAGAAAAGCATTTAACAGAGCCTAAAAATACAGACATATACATCTGTGGCTTGCCTTACATGGTCAACGAAACGATAGAACTTGGTGAAAAGAAAGGGGTACCTAAAGAGTTTATATTTACTGAAAGGTATTAAATACCCAGCATTCTCCTTGCTTCATCTGACATTTTATCAGGTGACCATGGGGGATCCCAAACAAATTCTACTAAAACCTCTTTAACACCTTTTATTTGCATTAATTCGTTTTTAACTTCTTCTGATAACATATCTGTTAGGGGGCACCCTACTGCAGTTAATGTCATTTTGATTTCAACAACACCGTCGTTGGATATATTTAAATCGTATATTAACCCAAGGTCTACTATATTAACTGGTATTTCTGGATCATAACATTTTTTAAGTGCATTTATAAGGTCATCTTTCTTCACAACTGTATCTTTATCTTTGGAATTATCATTACTTTTCATTATTTACACACCTATAGATATATTAGCAATAAGGATATATATTGTATTCTACAAAATTTCAATGAGGTTTAGTTTGCACCATTTTTAAAGATGCAAATTTGTTGTTTTAGAAAGCTCCTACATTTTGGGCATAGGTAAATAGCTGAAAACATATAAATTGGTGGATATGGCATTGTAGTTTATTAGGAAAGTATGTCGCTAAGCTATGTAAATTTTATATACTTTTAAAAGATATGATTTATAAGGTTGGGGGAGCCTTCAAACAAGGCTGAGAGGATCGTGCGAATCGACCCCTATAACACCTGATCCAGGTAATGCTGGCGTAGGGAAACCCTTGTATTTGGCATACCCAGCTTTGGGGATAATAAAAATGGATAAAATTGTTAAAGGCTGGAAATTTAAGGTTTTAGTTGTAGTAGCTATTGTGGTATTGGCAACGGTATTTTACGAAGGCTATGTGCTTTATGCCCAAAACCAAAAAAGTTCAAAGGCAACTCTGGTAATTTATACATACGGGTCGTTGTTCAACTATGGAGCCAATCCAAATGAAACAAAGAATATTGTTTTTGGCACCTTCGAAAAAAAATATAACGTAAATATAGATATAGAATATCCAAATAACATCATGCAAGCTTTAGAATCACAAAAATCAAATCCTCAGGCAGACATTGTAATTGGTTTAACCAATGTAGAGGCGCCAACTGCAATAGAGAAGGGGTTATTGGATCCATATAACTATACTAACGACATCCCTTCCTTCTTGATCAATGGCCTTAGCAACAACCATTATCTAACACCATATGAATATTCATATTTAGCCATTGATTATACAATGTCCTTTTATAATCAAACCAAGGGCAATGTTAGCCATTCTAATTTTTTGAATTTCTTAAACAGTACATGGGCAAAAAATCTAATTTTAGAATCACCATTGACCGATACCACAGGTTTAAACTTTTTGATGTGGCAAATTGCTTTTTATGAATATGTACTTCACAACAATAATTGGCTTAGCTGGTGGAAAAGCATAAAGAATTATGCATTGATTGAAAATGACTGGAGTACTGCTTTTAACCTTTTTACAACCACCAATAATCCTCAACAGTTAGTATCTAGTTATTCAACTGACCCTGCTTATGAAATATATAACAACGGTGCGATGAACGGCACATTTAGCTATAACAGCACTTTGTCGTACTATAACAACACATATTATGGATGGGAAACTATATTCGGCATAGGGATAGTGCATGGCTCTTCCCATTTGCTTTTGGACGAGGAATTTATCAACTGGTTTTTAAGTGGAACGGTTCAATCTCAAATTCCTTTAAATGAATGGGAGTACCCAGCAAATAATACTGTTACATTGCCACCTGCGTATAAATATGCAGTAAACCCCTCTAATGTGGTTCCTTTAAACAATTACCTTACACAACAACAAATATATTCAAATATGACCTCATGGTTAGAACAATGGCAATTAGCAATGAGTTGAAATGGAAACTTTTCAAAGGGTTAGGCATTTTAGCAGTTTTATTGCCTTTCATTTTATTTTTATTTGTGCCTTTAATCTATTCTATATGGTATATAAACCCTTTTTATATGTACACTTTTTTTAATACTCAATACAAAATAAAAATTTTTGAATTTTCATTGGAAAATTCTATGATGCAAGGGCTTTTGAGTGCATTGTGCTCTTTTGCGATAGGTTACCCTGTAGGCATTATAATAGGGTTGTATCAATTCAAGTTTAAGAATGTCCTGCTTACATTATCCTATATTGCTTTTTTTATGCCATCTATTTTGATGGTTTTTGCATTTATTGAATTTTTTTATTTGCTCCACTTTTACAATTTTTTTGGCTTATACGGAATTATTTTAGTGAACACCGCATTTAATGCTCCATTGATAGCGATTTTCACTTCTAGTTCTACAGACCATATACCTGTTTCTTTAATATACAGTGCAAAGTTGCTTAAGGCAAATATCATTAAGATTTTTAGAAAAATTTATTTCCCATATACATACGAATCCGCTTTAATAGGTTTTATATTGGCGTTTATTTATTCGTTCATGGGCTTTACAGCACCTCTTATGATAGGTGGGACTTCTAATTACACAATGGAAATATGGATATACATTCTATACAAATCATTTTTTGATGTGAAAGGTGCAGTTACTGTTGCTTTATTGCAAATTTTAATTTTAATTATACCAGTTGTTATATATTTTGTTTTATCATCAAAGTCAATGTATTTGTCAAATTTGTCAAGAAAGAAAGAAAAATTATATTCAAAGAGAGATTACAAAAAAAGCCTTGGGGCATATGTTTTAGTTTCTTTATACACGCTGTTTATTTCTATCCCATTTTTTACAATATTATATTATACGTTGTTTGGGTCTGGAAAATTGTCATTTTCACCATTTTTGACTTTATTCAGCAATATAACCACTTATAAGATAGGAATACCATATATTAATGTAATTATAAATTCCTTGTTCTTTTCAAGCATTGCAATGTTTTTATCTATTGGAATATCATTGATTGTGCTTTATTTTGCAGAGGAACTTACATGGATTAAGATTTCTATTGTGCTTCCATTAATTGTTTCACCTATAGTATTGGCGTTGGTAAATTACATGTTTTATATCAATATTTTTACTAATGTATGGCCTATAATTGTTATAGCACAAACAATGGTATCTTTGCCTATTGTATCTAGGCTCATTGACAACTCCATAAAAATGGTCCCTAAAAATCTGGAGTATTCAGCGATGTTGCTGCATACAAGGAGATCCGATATATTTTTCAAAATAAAATTGCCAATAATTAAATACACATTGATATTATCCTCAATGCTATCTTTTGTAATGGCTTTAGGGGAGTTTGGTGCAACTTTTTTTATATTTACACCATTATTCACAACTATTCCTGTAAGCATATATGAATTTCAAAGTTTGAGGGATTTTACCCTTGCTTACTCTTCAGCTTCTATATTGTTTGTTATTACTTTTGTAATTCTTTATATTGTTTTTAGCAAAGAGGCATATAAATGGCAAAGCTAGAGCTTATTGGCATAACCAAAAAATATGGAAATTGGAAAGTTGGCCCCGTATCAGTAACTTTAAATGAGGGGGAATCGTTGACTATCCTTGGCCCTACTGGTTCAGGAAAATCAACGTTGCTTAAAATTATTGCAGGCATAGAAATTCCAGACGATGGGAAAATTTTAGTTAATGGAAAAGATATAACAAACTTGCCTATTTCTGAAAGGGATATAGGCATGATTTTTCAGGATTATTCTTTGTTCCCGCATTTAACTGTTAAGGAAAATATTTATTTTGGCATAGACAACCTCCAGTTGAGTAACAATAAAAAGGAAAGCCTTTTCAATAAAATTATTAAGGCTTTGCATATTGAAAAATTAATAAATAAGTATCCACACCAACTTTCGGGTGGAGAAAAACAAAGGGTTGCAATTGCAAGGTCAGTTGTAATGAAACCTTCTTTTTTGCTTTGTGATGAACCTTTATCATCAGTTGATTCACGTACTCGGGAAGAACTTCGCAGTGAACTAAAATCCTTGCAATACACAGACCATATCCAAATGGTTTATGTGACACACGACCATCTTGAAGGGATGTTTATGGGCGACAAAATTATGATTATAAATGATGGTAAAGTAGAACAAGTATCTTCTTCAGAAGATATATATATACATCCAAAGACACCGTTTGTTGCATGGTTTGTGGGATTGAATGTACTAAACCTTGATAATAAAAAAATTGCCGTTGATCCCTTGGACTTAGAAATATCTGATGAAGGGATTATTGAAGGGCATGTAATATCTGGGAGGTATATATACAATACATGGATAGGATATGTAAAGGTAGGCAGCCAAATTATAAAATTACAAAGTTATTCAGATCAATCAGGATACATTAATAAAGATGTAAAAATAAAAATTAAAAAATACATAGAGTTGCAATAGCTTAGATATTTTCTAACCTCTTTGTACAATATAGTTGCCATTAATTTGTTTTTTTGGCAGTGTAACGATATTGCTGTAATTTTGAAAGGTTTGCCTATTTTGGCATTTGCAACGGATTTAGAATACATCCAATTTTTGGCGGTAGATTATTAAACATATAACTTCATTGCAATAAATATTTGCACTACAAAAACGTACAAAATAACAATAAATGTAAGTTGATAAAAGTCAGTGCTTTGAAAACATTTAAAACTAAAAATTATAAAATTAAAGGGTTTTATTGTTTTACATTGCTGGTGGCTGTTGCTGGTTCTGGTCTTGTACTGGAGGTGCTTGTTGCTCTGTGGGTTGTGTTTGCTCAGTTGCCATTGGGGGTGTTGTTGGGGATTTACCTTTTTTCCTCATCATCATATATACTGCAATAATTATGATGATGATGATTACAATCACTACAACTGCGTATATCAAGTTGTTGTTGCTGCTCGTTGAGCTAGTTGTAGTTGTTGGCGGCGGGGCTGTTGTGGTAACAGTAATTGTAACGGTGTTAGTTTTTATTGTTGTGCCTGCACTGTCTGTAACATTTACATATGCTGTATATGTGCCTGCTTTTGTGTATTTATATGTGGTTGTGTTGGAAGAGCTTGTAATATTGCCCCCATTTCCAAAGTAGTACTTGTATGTGTATGGAGCTACGCCTCCAGAAGCAGTAACGTTGAAGTATACAGTTCCGTTTACAATTACGCTTGTTGGGGATACAGCTAAAGTAGCAGTTAATGGCACCGTCACTTTTGATATTACCAGTACATATTGCTGTTGAGATTGTAAGGGCATGCCCTTGTAAGTGCTTGTTGCATTGACCAATATGCTTGTGTTAGCAGGTGTTGAAGAAGTTGTAGTTACGGTGGCTTCAACATATCCAGTTGAGTTGGTAGTTCCGCTTGTAGTTGATATAGATATGCCATTTGCAGATGGGGAAAGGTAATAACCGCTTTGGTTAAGGGCAGCTAAGCTTAAAGAAACAGGCATATTCGCCATTGGGCTTCCGAATTGGTTAAGGATTTGGGCGGATATGTTGACACTCTTTCCAATCACAACTACACCGCTTGAAGCGTGCACATTTAGCATTGGCTGGTTATATGGTATAGTTGTCCCTTGCTGTTCTATTGCAACTGAATTGAAGCCACTTATCGGGCCACTTCCTCCTGCAAACACAGTAGTTGTCAAGTAAAACTCTACGTTGGGTATTAGAGGAGTGAAAGCAGGCCATCCACCTGGCACCATATTGTACACCTTCTTGTTTTGTACAGGTTTGTAGAAAACAGAACCATTGAAGGTTATGTTGACGTACCCTGAGGAAGTTGTATTTACAAATAACTTATAGTTGCTGTCTACAACTGTTGTGCCAGTAATTGGATTCGAAGAATCATTTACTGGCTGGTATTGGACATTTGTTCCTGCTGTTACAGTTATGTTGCCTTGGTACCTGCCTGTAAGCTGGGTTAAGGTAAGCATAACAGCTGTATTTGCCACGGGCTTTCCTCCGGATGTCACGTGGATGCTTATTGGAATGCTTTGGTTCCAATTTACACTGTAAAAGTTGTTTGTAGGTGTAACTGTTGAAGATACTACTACATTATCTGGCATAGAGGTAGCGCCTGCAGAAAATGGAATGTCTGTAAATTGGTTGCCTACATTGGGTAGATAATACTCAACCCCACCTGCCAATGATAAATAGGCAGAAGCTGCGGGGAAGCCAGACGGCTGTACAAACCCTTTGGAACCTACAAAGTTGTAGTATTCCAATGTATTGTATCCACTTGCAGCAGTTGCAAAGAACTCTAGAGGCACAGGTGATGTGCCTGAGACACCTGCATAATTAACCCAGTTGACTTGCCTCATTATTCCGTATGCCCCACCTGTAATCCATAAGTAAAATACTTGCTGGTATGTAGGCATGAAGGTATTTGTTGCAGTGCTCAATGAATAACTTATATTTGCATACCCAGCTGCATTGGTTGTTATAGAGTTGGTCCTTACAGTTCCGTTCCAGAACATTGAGCTATCATAGTACTGCTCACCTGCAGATTCAGCAGACGGATTGACTATTCCAGGGAATCCATCTAGGACAGCAGGGCTTACTTGCTGGAAGGTAACTGGAATGCCAACTTCACCTTTCCCAGTTGCTGTATTGACCGCCCTTACTACCACTGTCAAATTGGAACTCAATCCTGCTGTTGGGCTTAATGATACTACTTGAAGTGTATATGGAGGAACAGCACTGTTGCCAACCATAACTTCACTGTTGTTTATTGCCATGTTCTCATATCCACCTTTGTACGCTGTTGCTGTTATATTTACAAGTGTGCCAGGCATTACGTTTCTTGCTGTAAACTCAAATTTGGCAATACCATTGGCATTTGTCAATCCAGATGGAACAGGAATTAATCCTTGGTCAGAAAACATACCTACAGTTGCTGCAACTACTGGATTGCCGTTGGAAGTAACTGAAACATTGAAGGAGTATGTTTGCCCTGGCCATACCGTATTGTTTGCTGGCAGCCCGCTTATTGATACATTTAATTCAGGCAGATATCCAGGTGTAAAGGATAATGGGGATACTATGCCTGACGCGTTTGTTAATGTTAAATATCCCGTAGAGTTGGATATAGCATGCACTTGCTGCAATAATATTCCACTTGTATCGAAATCCATATACGCAACCCCTGCAGGGAAATTGCCTGCAGATGGATTTAAATTCCATATAACTACAGAAGCATTTGCAACGCCTTTGCCACTGCTATCCACTACCCTGTAAGGAAGAATATTGGTAGTATTCATTTTCATTGTTGGCAATGCGCCATGGGTTAATATCATGGTATTGCCTTCTACGGTTAGTGCAACACTAGCATAAGTAGGCACATACGTTGCAGTGGAAGTAGAATTTTCGGTTACTGAAGCTTGGATAGTCACTTTATCTGTAGCTGCAGGTGGCAATTGTGAAAAGTTGAACTGGTCAGTTCCATACGTTCCATACACTTGCTGGACAATCCCGTTAACAATGGAAAAGCTTGTAGTGAACTGCCCAGCACTGTTGGTTGTTCCAGTCTTTGAACCAAAGAACACCAACCCCAATGGGTTGGCGCTCATTGATACTGTTGCGCCTTGCACTGGAACGCCGTTGTCACCTGTGACTGTTACTGTCACATTTCCAACACTTCCGCCTTTATATATGTTGACATTTTGGTCTAGTTTTATGCTAGCATGCAAATGCACTGTTGTACTGCTTGCGGCAGGTGCTTTATAATTGCTTGGAACCAAGTTAGCAAATGTCCACCCATTGTTAACAGCAGGTGATGAGGATGGGCTTGCAACCCATCCAGTCCAGTGCATGACACTGTACGCATCTATATCGTCACTCGAATATAGCAATATATATGGCAACTGGACTGCTAGTATGCCTTCCGCTTCTTTTATTTCACCTTGCCTTACAGAGGGGTTCATTTGGCTGTTGGATTCCGTAAGCAATTGATCGAATGTTGCATTTGCAAACCCTTCATAATTTGCCCCTATTGGAGGCTGCTGGTTTGACATAAACAAAGAAACCATCCATGAAGAAGGATCACCTCCTGGTGCACTTAATACCCATCCAAGAATGTACATATCAAAGTTGTAAGGAGGTGTGCTTATATCTGCAACTATTACGTTGAAATCCGTTGGCACTGCTTGTGCATCCAACCCGGCTTCTTGCATCCATTGCTGTATGTATTGGGCTGCAGTTGCCCTTATAGGATCATAAGATGCAGGAGGAACCAATATGGGTATCTGCAAAACTGTGCCATTGTACTCAAAGTAATTGTTAGGGCCAGGTGCTTGCCCCGGATGTTGCAAAGTCATGCCTGGAACGCTTTCTAAATCCTTATCTGCCTGGGTAATGTTGAATGTATAAGGATACTGAGAATTTACAGATGCATTATAATACGCCCCTGACATAGGCAATACTACATTCGTGCCTGTTATGCCGTATCCTTGGAGTATGTTGGATAATATAAATTGCTTGTTTACCAGGTGTGCCACTGCATGCCTGAATTCCATGTAATTAAAAGGAGCCCTTCTTAGATTGAAAGTCATGTAGAAAAATCCGAAAGAAGGTTCTAATGATAACCCTATGCCTGGGGTAGATTGCAACTGGCTTACGTACGAAGGAGGTACGGACCAGTCCACTAAATCGATTTCACCGCTCATCAAGGCTAATACCGCTGAAGTAGTAGAACCGTACAATACATATTGGACTTCCTTCATATGCGCTTGGAAAGAACCCATCCAATAGTTGGGGTTAGCGTACATGATGGCGCCAACGTTAGGGGTCCATCCACCTTGGTAAAACTGCCCGCTCCCGATATCCGCTAAAAAGTATTCTGAACCACCTACTGTTATTTTACCACCATCCCAAGTATTTGCAGAACCATACATTTCACTGTTGTTGGTAGACCACATGTGGTTCTGCCATATTTTCCCTGGCACCAACATCTCAGTTAAAGTCTCGTAATAGAACGGTGCATAGGGTTGGTTTAAGTGGAATGTTACTACATTTCCCGTTGGCCCATTGGGCATCGTTATATCAGCTACTAGTATGCCTGCTGGTGTGCCTGTTGTTATTGTGCCATTTGTTAAATTGCTAATTGTAGATGCTGGAACAGGGTTACCATTGGGATTTAAAGCTAATGGCAATAGAGAGGGGTTGGTATTAGGTGAATTTATGCCCACTTGATATGAAACAAAAACATCCCATGCATCTAGGTGTTGGCCTGCAACTTGCGCTGCAGTTGCATTGGACATCATTGCTTGTGGAACAATCCATGTAATGTTGGTTGCAAAGGTTACTTTGAATGAAGTGTAGTTAGCATTAGGGGTTATGCTTGTAGCTGCCCAATTCATGTAGCCGTTGTTGGTAATGGGTATTGAGGTTAAGCTATCATAAAAGTAATCATAATAGTTGGCATCCCATATAGAGTTATCTAATGGATTGAATGGATTCAACCCTGCAAAATCTTCTTGGTTACCAATTATCAAAGTGCCACTTGTTTTAATGTTGCTTTTAGGATGTGCTGGATGTATAACCTGGTTTATTTTTGCAACATTAGGGGCTGCAGCTGCACTCAATGCGCTGCTCAACATTAGAAAAGTCGCTACGAAAGCTAGGCTCAACAATAAGTATCGTTTAATCATATTTCTTCCTCCAAAACTTAAGCGTTTTATTTGATTATTGCTATATATAATTTTCCATTTAATAACTTAAAATTAGGTTAAAAGTTATAGATTTGAACCGTTTGAAGTTACATAAAGTTGGTTGTTATACAAAACAATAGTTTCTTCTGTTTGTGCTACTGTACTTCCTTTTTTTTCTATTAAAATAGGGTATGGCTTAATGTAAGGCATTATTTTTTTTACAGCTTCATTGCCATATTTTTTTTCAATCCACCTCATAGCAAAGGGCAACTTTCCGTACATTTCATACAGTTCTTTAACAACAGCATCACTTTTATTTGATATTTTTTTATTGAACTGAAATATATTGCCACTTATGCCATTTTCTACATATCCAATGCCATTGGTTGCAAATGGCTCAATTGCATACGCATGGTTGTAATATAATTTTTCCATTGTAGTGGTTTTAATGTTCCAAATGGAAAGGTTTGCATGCAAGGAATAATTGTCTAGCCCGTGGCCTGTTAAATTAGATATTGGTTTGTATCCCCATTTTTTAATTGTATTTTCAATTTTTTCTCCTATAGCGGACAATCTTATTTCCCCTTCATTAACCAGTTTTATTGCATTGCTTAAGGCTTCTTTTGATGCGTTTATTAAACTTTGGCATTTGTTTGTACCTACTTCCACTGTTAGTGCTGTATCTGCAATGTATCCCTCTATGTGTACACCCAAATCTAGTTTCACTAAATCACCTTTAGCAAAAGTTCTTTTGTCATTGTAGGAGGGAGTATAATGTGCCGCTTCTTCATTTATTGATAAATTTACTGGAAATGCTATTCTTCCTGAGTTATTCATTATGAATTCTTCAATTTTTTCTGCTACATTGTATGTTAGCTCCCCTTCTTTTATTAATTCTTTACCATACATTTTTGCCTTAAAGGCGATTTTTCCTGCCTGTAAATATTTTTCCAAAATATCATCGTTCATGGCATCCATATGGTATTGATTAATTATACTATATATAAGGATTCATTGTATAATTTGATGCGTTAAATCTATAAATTTGAAGTGCATGTTGTTTCTGTATAGCCCCGTAGTGTAGTGGTCAATCATGCGGGACTCTGGTAGTTTATCTGGGGATATCCTGCGACACAGGTTCGAATTGAAAAAGAAAATCCTGTCGGGGCTATAACATAATAATGCAAAATAATGCAAATAATAAATAAATACAATTATTATAATAAACAATAAAATGATGAAATGGTTAGCAAAAGAAGGAAAAGTCCTTATGGCATCTAAAGCCATAAGGGTTTTTGCATATGGTTTTTTTAGTATAGCATTGCCGTTTTATTTGAAATACTTAAATTATAGTGCCCTTTTTATAGGCATTGTTATTACATTAGCTATTGTTTTTAATGTGTTTTATAATTTATTGGTAAGTAAATACGCTGATAAATTGGGAAGAAGGTTTTTTTTGCAGGTTTTTTCTTTGTTTATGGTTGTATCCTCTTTCCTTTTTTTGTTGCAAAATGTTTATTCAATCATTTTAGCTTCTATGTTAGGGATTATTAGCGTTACAGGTACAGAAACAGGGCCGTTCTTAAGCATAGAGCAATCTGCATTGACTAAATTTTCACCCTCTAGTAAAAGAACCCTTATGTTTAGCATTTATAATTTCCTTGGTTACGGCGCATCTAGCATAGGTTCACTTTTTGCAGGATTGCCATTTTACTTTTTTACTGCAAGGTATGCATTTTATTTCATTGTTATGGCATATGGAATAGTTGGATTTGTACTCTTTTTACTTTATTTTTTGGTGGGAAATAAATTAGAATTAGAAACAGTTAAAAAGTCAGTTTACCATATCGACAAAGAAACTAAAAAAATAATTTTAATGCTTTCATTGTTATTTTCAATTGATGCCCTGGGAGGGGGGTTCATAGTGCAATCGATTATAGCACTATGGTTAAATGCTAAATTTCATGTTGGCGTTGGGCTTGTCTCAATGATATTTTTTGCAGGGGGCATTATAACAGCCATATCATTTTTTGCTGCGGAATGGATAGCTAGGAAAATAGGGCTTTTGAAAACAATGGTATTAACACACTTGATCTCAAATGTTTTCTTGATCTTGGTAGCTTTTTCTAATATATTGGTGCTTGCTGTTGCCTTTTTATTTTTAAGGCAGTCTGTTTCACAAATGGATGTGCCTACTAGGCAATCATATATAATGGCCATTGTAAAACCAGAAGATAGGACATCAACTTCATCCATCACCAATGTTTCTAGGGGATTGTCCCAAGGAATGAGCCCATATTTATCTACATATGCTATTAGCGTATCTGCCTTTTATGCCCCTTTTTTGTTTTCAGGCATTATAAAAATAGTTTATGATGTATTAATATACTTGAGATTTAAAGATGTAAAACCACCTGAAGAAAAAACATAGTTTATTAAAATTTAAAATTAATAAGAAAATGCTAGCAATTATACAAAAAATTTTTAGATTAGTGAGCACTTTATATAAATGTGAATAAAAACAAATTGTTAGATGACAGGATTGTTTTGTACCTTTCTAATTTAGGAGGTAAAGAGAAAGCAGTAAAGCTTGAGCATTTGTCAGAGGTATTAGCGATACCTCTAATTGACTTAAAAGATTCTTTGTTAAGGCTAATGGAAAAAGATTTGATTGAAAAGGTTAATTTGAATGAGGTTTCTGCGTTGAAGTTGACTAAAAATGGAGAAAAGTATTCTAAAGATTTGAATGAAGTTGATGTTGTAGAGTGGATTTTTAATGCAGGTGTTAAAGGGAATTTTGAGGCAGGGCAAATAGGAGAGGAGAAATTGTATTTGATAGAAAATGTAAATATTGAAAATATTTATAATATATTTTATAAATTAGTTGGTAAGGATATCCAAGGATTGGTTATTTCTAGGCCAAGCAAGAAAGGATTAATAAAAAAACGCCCTTATGTAAAAAATTTCATGCTGACTACATCACCAGGTGAATTCAACATAGACCCTACTAAACTTATATCTATAATATCTACTATAACTACAGCCATTCCAGAGAATGGAGTACTTCTTTTTGATGGCATTGAATACCTTATAAGCCAGAATGGTGAAGAAAGCGCCATTAAATTTATTCAACATACTTTAGATTATTTAATTTCCAAAAATATTACTTTGCTTTTGCCTGTATTGCCAGATGCTATTTCTAAAAGGTCCCTTGCTTTGTTGGAAAGGGAGATGGAAGTTATAAAAAATGATGATGAGTTGCCCTTAATTAAAAAGCCCATTTTCAACAAAAAAAATGAGGATGCCCTAGATTTTGTAGATATGGTTTCATATTTGGATGCTATTGAAAAGAGTTTTAAAAACAAAGGTGAAGTTTTTTACATATGGGGTTTTTCAGGCGTTGGAAAAACCACCTTGGTAAAAAAAGCATTATCTTCCTATAAGCATTTATTGATATGGGCAGATGTTGGCAATAATATATCAGAAAAGAGGATTTTGGAGGAATTGTCATACGATTTAACTGTAAATGGTTTTCCAATGCTAGAAAATTACCTTTCTACTGTTGATGTGGTTGATACATTGCATGTAACAGGCATACTTAAGGAGGTATTGGGCAGTTTAAAAAACTTTGTACTGGTTTTTGATAATATACATAATGCAGGAGAAAGTTTGATAGATATTGTTGATAGCATTGCAAATATTTGCCATTCTGATAAAGTTGGCACATTATTTGTTATAAGCAGGGAGAGCAATACCATGGATAAGCCTTTCTTTAAAAAGATTTACTTAAATGGCTTTGATCTTAAAGGTGTAGAGGAGTTTCTATCTTCCAAAGGCATTAATGACTTGGAAAAGGCGAAGAGATTATACGAAGCAACCTCTGGAAACCCTTTGCTTATTAAACTAGTTTACAATCTAGAATCCATTGATAATGTAAAAATTACAGTTTCTGATTATGTTAAAAAAATAATAGAAGCTACAACAGAAGGTAAAGAAATTTTAGGTAGGTTGAGTGTATATAGATATCCTGTTAGCATAAAAGCCATTGCTTTTTCAGAGGATGATAAAAAATTGATTGAAAAACTTGTAAAAACCGGATTTATACAAGAAAGCAAAAATGGATTAGTTGCGGTCCATGATTTGATAAAAGATTATTTTATTAATTATAGCTCTAAAGAAAATTTGGATCGTTGGCATGATATGGCAATTAAACACTACCAGTACCTGATTTCGCAGTCAGATGATGAAAGAGGTTTCATTTCTTATGAAATTGCATATCATGCCTTGCGTATAGGGGATTATGTTAATGCAAAAAAGACGATTCTTCAGAATTTTGTAGCAATTTTAGATGTTGGCCTTGGAAAAGATTTGATGGCTCTTTTTAAAGATTTAGTTGATAAAAACAAGGGAGATTTGGAAATACAGCTATTATATGCACACCTTCTTGCAGAAAATTTCTCTTACGATGATTCTTTAAAGTTGTACCTAGAGGTTTTGGATAAATTGCATAAATTACCTAAAACCGTAGAGATCCTAATAAAGATTGGCAATATACATTCTAGGATTGCAGATATATGCCTTTACAAGCAGAATATAGAAGATAGCATGAAAAATTATGAACACTGCTTGGATATTGGTTTTACCCTTTCTAATTATGATCTTTTGGCGCATTCCTATATGGGATTAGGCAGTGTGTATTTATATGAAAAAAAATATGAGGCATCTTACCAATATTATTCACGTTTGTTGGAACTTATAGATAAATTGAAAGACCCTTATTTGGTAATGGAGATATATAATAAAATAGCCACTTTATTTTATTACTGGAATAGATACGATGAAGCGATTGAATACTTAATGAAAGGCCTAGAAGTTTGTGATAAATATTCGTTGCACTCCCATAAAGCGCAATTGTTTTTCATGTTGGGAAGGATTCAGGCATATATGAATGGATTAGACTATGCATTGCCTAATTTTTATAGCGCAAGGAAATTATTTGTTAAATATTTTAGGGAAATGGATATTTCGAGAGTGGATTATAACATTTCATTATTGTTGTACATGAAGGGGAAGATTATAGATTCTAACAAATTTTTGGAAGAGGCTAAAAAAATAAAAAACATGGTGAAAGATGAAAAATTTAACCTTTATAGCTTATGGATGGAAATGATAATATTAGGCATTAAAAAAGAAGAAAATAGGTTGATTGATGATATAAAAAAATATAATAATAAAGAGAATGCCTTGTTGGTTAGTGCCTATGAAAATAAAGATTATGATGATATTGATGATAAGCTTCATGAACCACTTTTGATAGAGATAAAGGATACGCTTAAATTTGTAAGTATGCTCCAAAAATAAAAAATAATGCCTTGCTTATCTATAAACATGAAAAAAATTTTAGTTGTAGGATCAGGCATTATGGGAGCAGGCATTTCTGAGGTTTGTGCAATAAATGGATATGAAGTATATATGTATGATATCCAACAAGCTTTTTTGGATAAGGGAATGGATAATATAAGGCAAAGCTTAGAAAAACTGTACAAAAAAGGAGCCTTTGGAGAACAACCTGAGGCTATTTTGAGACGGATATATACTACTATTAGTTTTAGCGATAACATTGATCCTGGCATTATTATTGAAGCTGCACCAGAAAATATTTCTATAAAAAAGAAAATTTTTTCAGATGTATCAAAAATATATCCCAACGTAGAGATCTTAGCTTCAACTACCTCATCTTTGTCTATAACTGAATTGGGATCTGTTACCCCTTTTCCTGATAGGGTAATAGGGCTTCATTTTTTTAATCCTGCCCCTATTATGAAATTAGTTGAAATCATTCCTGGTTATATGACCTCTAAAAGCATAATAGAATCTTCAGAAAAATTCATTAAGACATTAAAGAAGGAGATAAGTTACTCTGCTGACCTTCCAGGTTTCGTTACATCTAGAATGATTGGGGTTATTGTAAATGAGGCTGCATGGATGTTATATGAATCAGTTGCATCCAAAGAGGAAATAGATAAAGGCATTGTGCTAGGGCTTAACCATCCAATGGGCCCTTTGGCATTGGCAGACATGATTGGGATTGATACTGTATTGAAAATAATAGAACGTTTATACAGTGGATTTGGGGATCCTAAATATAGGCCATGCCCTATTTTGTACAATATGGTATATTCTAATAAGTTGGGCAAAAAAACCAAGGAAGGGTTTTACAAATATTGATTTTCCACTACCATTTTGCCTTTTTCTTTGGGTATAATTTTTAATTTTCCATTATAATTTTCTTTAATAGCTTTTTCTGGAAATACATCATGTAGAAATATTGCCAATGCCGATATTTCAGAATGTGGCTGGTTGTATATTGCTACATTGTAATTAGCCTTGAGGTATACTTCAATTGGAACTTTGGTTGCACCTATTACCACTAAAAGGTCTTCCTCTTCTTTTTTGATTTGACCTTTAACTTCCCAGAGAGGTATGCCATACATCGTAAGATGTACAATAACCCCTTTCCACGAATTTAATAAAGTGTGCCATTTATCTATGCTTTCCACTTGAAATGAACCACCGAACCGTTCATTTACACCTTTAATTGTTTTTTCAATTCCTTTATCAGGGGGAGATATGTATATCCCTTTGGCACCGAAGGCTCTTGAAACTAGAGCCGCATGTGTGGTAACACGCTTATCCCTATCCATTCTATGGCCTATTCTTAGAACATAAATATCCAATCTATCACCGGTTATTATTCATTTAAATTGTGGGCCTTCAATACTTTCACTTTTACCGATTTTATGCCCTTTGACTTCTAACTTGGTAGAACGCTTTGCAACTGCTTTTATTACTGATGGAGATACTCCAACCTCTTTTGATATGTCCGTATAAAATTTCCATTCGTTTCCTACTATTTTAAGTATTTTATTTTCTATTTCATTGAATTTAGAATTGCTTAATGATGTTATATACATTATATCTACCATTTCCGATATGGGAGCAGTGATGTTGATTTGAAATGCACTATAATATGTCCTATATGCTTTCTCTGCTTGGTTGTTCTGGTTTGTTTGCCACTTTACTTCAACTAACTTTAATTTGTTTAACAATGATACTGTAGATATCCCTTCTTCCCCGTACTTCTCTTTTATTATAGTCTCCGTTAGCCATTCATTGGATAATTCATTAAATAATCGCTTTTTGGTGTTGCTATTTATTGTATGTATAATAAGAACCAGTTCAACTGGGTCAGTTATAACTTTTATTCTATTCATTCATAACCGTATGGAGATATTAACTTAAAATTGTTTCTATATATTTTGAATATTTACAAAGGTATAAGCAAGAAAGCTCCGAACCTTCAGGGAGGAGAGGAATTGCTCAATGTATATATACAGAATGGCATGATCATATTGATATGAAATACATAGATGGGCAGAAAGGAAAATGTTATTAACATTCAACCTAAAGTATGGAAAGGCCTTCTCCGTAGAATTAAGAAAGGCAAAACAGATAGCTGTGCATTGAAGGCACATAATTTCCTCTAAAGGCGTAAAGCAGTTTGAATTAAAGAACATAATTGCAAACCAGATACTTAAGAAGTATTCTAAGAATAAAACAATAAAGCATGTGAACCATGTGAACTTAACAATTCCCAACCAAGGCATCAAGGTGGACAAGGAGAAGAGGGAAATATTCATACCATCATTAAAATTAACATCAAACTACAATTTCAGAAACAATTTTAATAAGATAAACCAGATCGAATTGGGCAAGCAATATGCACATGTAAACATATCTATTCCAGAAAAACAGATGTTAGCAAAAGTGGTGATAGGCTTGGATAGGAATACTATACGGCATATCGTTGTTACAGTAACTCTACAAACTAGAAAAGTAGGAAGCTTGGGAAGAAAGTTGAAAATATACATAAGAAATACGGGAAAATTGCCAACTTTAGGGATTTATTGAATATAAAGCAAAACTAGAAGGTATTCCAATAACCTATGTGGAGCCTAAAAATACATCGAAACAGTGTTCTAGGTATGGAGACATAGGGATTATGGGAGGTGAGTTATTCAAGTGCCTAAGATGTGGACACGTTAACCATGATAACGTTAACGCTTCGTTTAACATAGCATTGTGTTCACCTTTAGTGGAAAACATAAGGCAATCGCATGTAGACATGGATTCATGTGAAGGATGCACTGATACCACCACATGGGCAACTTCGGGAACGATGGAAATGCCATAAAATTAGATGCTTTAGCTGATGGAAGTATGCTAGTTTTGGTAAACACTCAAAAATCATGGCATTATTAAATATGATAAACATAATAAACTTTTTAAGTTAAAACACGATTATGCCTTGTTGTGCGGGGGTTCTCGAGCTTGGCCAAAGGGGCAAGGCTTAGGACCTTGTTGCGTAGGCATTCGCCGGTTCAAAAAATTGAAAATCCGGCCCCCCGCATTTCATAAAAAAGGTTAAAATAAACATAACGGAATAAGCCATTGTATTTTGTAAGGTGTAAATATATGGCTGAAGAAAGTGCGGATTATTCTCCACAAAAGGTAGAACCAAAATGGCAACAGTATTGGATAAATAATAAAATTTTTAAGTTTGAGGCCAATTCTCCAAAACCTGTTTTTTCAATAGATAACCCTCCACGATACACTTCTGGCCCATTGCATATGGGCCATGCTATAGGATATTCTTTGATAGACATTGTATCTAGGTACAAACGTATGAGGGGATATAATGTGTTTTTGCCCCTATGCTTTGATGGCAATGGAATGCCCATAGAAGTAAAAGTTGAAAAAGAATTTTCAGTCAATAAAAACAATACTGATAGGGATACGTTGGTAAAGATGTGCTCGGATTATTCAAATTCAAATATTAAAGAGATGAAAGAACAGTTCATAAAACTAGGAATAATGATGGATGAAAGTTTATATTACCAAACAGATAGCCCAGAATATAGGAAGTTTACGCAGATTACTTTTTTAAAGCTATATGAAAAAGGCTTGGTTTATAGGAAAGAACACCCTGTTATATGGTGCCCGCATTGTGAAACCTCATTGTCTGCAGCTGATGTTGAATACCATGATGAATCTAAGGAATTGTATTATATTAAATTCTCGGGTTATGATGCAGAACTAGCCATAGCCACAACACGCCCCGAATTATTATCAACATGCCAACTCGTTGCAGTGCATCCTGGGGATGAGAGGTATAAAAACGCAATTGGCAAAAAATTGAAGGTCCCTTTATTTGGTAGGGAAGTACAAGTAATAGCAGATGATAAAGTAGATCCTAATTTTGGTACAGGAGCTGTAATGATATGCACCTTCGGAGATAAAACGGATTTATACTGGGCTTATAAGTACAACTTAATTTTTATAAAAGGGATTGATGAAAAAGGCAAACTGACCGAGGCAGCTGGAAAATATGCTGGATTGTACATAAAGGAGGGAAGAAAAGAGGTAGTTAAAGATTTGGAACATGAAAATTACATTATTGGCCATAAAGCCATTAACCAAAGCGTGGGCACTTGTTGGAGGTGCCATACCCCTGTGGAATTTATAAACAAAACCAACTGGTTTTTGAAAACATTGGATTTTAAGCAAACGATAAAAGGATTCAACGAAAAAATAGTTTGGCATCCTGATTATATGTCAAAAAGGCTTGAATCTTGGGTAGATTCTTTATTGTGGGACTGGTGTATTTCGAGGCAAAGATACTTTGCAACACCGATACCTGTATGGGCATGCAATAAATGTGATTTTGTATTGCCTGCCAAAGAAGAGGATTGTTATATAAATCCGTTGAAAAAAGAACCATATATAAAAAAATGCCCTGTATGTGGTGGTGATATGGTTGGTTCTGATGAAGTATTTGATACGTGGATGGACTCAAGCATAACACCCCTTTACAATACTTACTGGAAAAGGGACGATGCCCTTTTTAAAAAATTATATCCAATGAACTTGAGGCCACAAAGCCATGATATTATAAGAACATGGGTGTTTTATACTTTGCTTAGGAGTATCCAGATTACAAATGAAGTCCCTTGGAAGGAAATAATGATACACGGTTTTATAATGGCACCAGATGGTACACCTATGCATGCTTCAGCAGGCAATGCAATAGACCCTTTGCCCATAATAAGTGAATATGGTGCAGATGCATGGAGGTATTATACGTCTAAATGCAAATTGGGAGAAGATACTGCTTTTCAAATTAAAGATGTGCACCACGGCAGGAAATTTGCCAACAAATATTTCAATATTATGAAATTTATATCGCTCATGGTTAATTCTAATGGTTCATCAATTGATTTTGTGGATGAATCTAAAATGCCACTTGCAGACAGGTGGATTTTGTCTAGATATAGTTCTGTTTTTGGGGAAGTAACAAATTTCTATGATTCATATCAATTTGACAAAGCAATAGCTTCAATAGAAAATTTCACTTGGCATGAATTTGCAGATTTTTATATAGAAATGGCTAAAAAACGTGCTAAAATGGGGGACAAAAATGCCCTTTATACGCTTTATACCATAGGGTTTGGAGTAACCCAAATGCTTGCACCCATTATGCCGCATGTAACTGAAGAGGCATTCCAGGAGATATTTAGAAAGGTTTATGCCTTTGATAGCATAGGGGTTACATTATGGAAAGGTTACTCATTTTTTGATGAAAAAGCCCTTAACAAAGGAGAAATTGTTAAAAAGATTGTTTCTTCTGTTAGGGAGTTTAGTGGAGAAAAGAGGGTCCATAGATTTAAGAAAATCATTTTGGTAGGGGATATGGACCAAGAGGTTAGGGAAGAAATTTTGGGGCTTAAGCATGTATTGTTATGTGATAATATAGAGATAAAGAATGCTGTGCAAACACAGCAACTTTTAGTTGGTATAAAACTGAAAATGGATATTATAGGCAAGGAATATAGAAACAAAGCTATGAAAATTGTTTCATTGGTTTCTTCTATGCCTATTGAGGATATATACAGGGACTTAAAGCAAAATGGATACCTAGAACTTCAACTGGACAATGATACAATAAAGCTTCCTATGGATTATTTCAATATACAGTTAGTGAATTCAATAGACTCAGACAAGGTAGAAAAAGTAAATTCATCTGTTAAGGATATTTCAATTTATGCATCTTATTGAGGTATGTAACATGGCAACTTTGGATCAATTTGATTACAATAATACAAAGATAAACAAAAAATATGAGGATAACAAAAGCTATGATTCTATGGTTACTGAAAATATCTTAAGGTCAATCCAATGGGCAGAAAGAATTAATAAATTGGGCATAATAAAGCAGAATGATTCTATTAAAAGCTTAATAGAAAAAATGAAATAGAATGAGTATAATAGTTATAATATAACTATGCTTAGGAATAGGAGGAGGAAGAAGGGGGTTGCAAGTGTTGTAGCTACCCTGTTTGCTATTATGCTGGGGGTTATTATAGTTAGCAATTATATTTCCACTGATTTGCCCCAATACGTGTACAATCAGGAGTATGGACATAGCGTTTATGTGCAGAACCAGTTTATGAACATACAGGCTGCCGTTATGCAGGAAATGCTTATCCACAATTCCCTTATAACCGTTTATACCCCTGTAACGTTGGGCACTCCAGGCCTTCCACCTTTTGCTTCTTCTAGCCCAGGCACTTTAACTATTGAAGGATTGAGTTATGGGCAGTCTAGCATAGATGTGAGTTATTATCATCCAAATAATGGGCAAAAAGATAAGACCTTGCTTACTGAACCATTAGGGGACATTGTCTTGAATTTATTTAATAAATATTATCCTGCACAAATGTTTTATTATGAAGATGGGGCCATATTTGTTTCTCAGGGGAGTAATAACGTTGCTATGGTAAGCGCCCCGGCTATCCAGTTTAACCTTGTCCATGGCTCTGGAAACAGTTATGCAAATGTATTGAACCTATCGGTTATACAGATTATTTCCTCTAATCTTGCCCCAACTACAGGGAGTAATACCGTAGGAGTTGGCATAACAATGACCAATTTTGTTTCTAGTGTTAATCCTGGCAATCCTAATGGTGATGATGTGTATGTTACAATCAACAGCCCTGTTGCTATTGCATGGTACAACTACTTTATTAGCGTTAAAGCACAATTGACAGGAGGCAATGGCAATTCCGCACAGAACGAAATTTCAGTTACCCAACCATCATCCAATAGTGTTTTGATTAAGTTTAGGAATGTAGAAACACTTAATTTTTATGAAGCGTTTGTTACTGTAGAAATCCAGCAATGATAGCCATTTTAAAAATAATCCTCAAGTGCGTTAAAAATGGATTCTTCAATGCTTTTTTTGAGGTCATCTTCAAAGCCTTTTACTAAGTCAGGATATTTCTTTTTTATATGCATAACAATTTCTTCTATATTAAAAGAGGTTAGATTTTGCTTTGACAAATATTGTATGATATCATCTATTGTATCATCATTTATATCGGATATTTTTTCTTTTGCTTTCCAATTCCTGTACATCTTTTCTTCTAACTCTTTTCTCCATTCCCTTTCATATTTCTGCAAGAATTCTTTGCTGTAATCTTTGCCCTCTATAGATTCTGCCGCTATTTTACCAGCTATTTTTCCAGATAAACATGCTGCATGTATACCACCACCTGTTAAAGGATCAATCATCCTTCCGGCATCGCCTACCAACATCATGTTGTCCCTTACCACACTATCCAATGGCTTAGATACTGATACAGCCCCTGCTACCATGTCTATCTTCTTCCCTTTGCTCAATCCAGGCATTCTGCTTATGAATTCAT
>Ga0080003_1000105_pt1 | contig 59968 bp, 52 predicted proteins | sample JossMetagenome_FD_69206 | JGI IMG/M metagenome (GOLD analysis project Ga0080003, IMG submission 69206) | Hot spring microbial communities from Joseph's Coat, Yellowstone National Park, USA - JC2_E (SPADES assembly) (version 2) | ecosystem: Environmental > Aquatic > Thermal springs > Hot (42-90C)... | reverse complement strand
GTGTGGGCATAGAAAACATGCAATGTTTATTCATAAGCTTTTCCGTAGGGGGAAGTCCGTGTATCTCCTCTCTGAAGATAGAAGTTTTACAGCTTCCCCCAAACCCCTAACGTTTCTATAAATGATACTGATTAATTCAGAACGGAAGGATCCATTTGGTATCAGTGGTTCAGGTAAAAGGAAAATGTACTTTTACTAGTAGGTTATCGGGAAATACTCTTATGCCACCGTAGCTCAGTCGGTAGAGCGGCTGACTTGTAATCAGCAGGTCGGGAGTTCAATTCTCCCCGGTGGCTTTACTCTTTTTCAAGTTCTTATTCTCAGATTCTAAACCAGATAAAATCATTGTGTTTAAAATAAAATCAGTGAGATTACACCTTCATCTAATTTCAAAATAGTCTGTACCGATAACAACAATATTCTAGGATGTTTAAATACATTATATAAAAGGGAAGAAAGCAATTAAAAAATATTAATATTGGTCACTTTGTAGTGGTCTCTGTCCTCATTTCAATATTTCTTTCAATTTTTATTTCTTTCAGTTTACCCTTTTTCTTATATATAATCCCAAGACTGACTAAAGTCCAGATTACAAAGGCTAAACTGCCTATTATTACCGGCTGGCTAATAGATACGAAGGTTGATCCCAGAATGAATATGAAAATAATTATGGAAATTAAGCTCAGCAATAAACTCTTAAAATCATAATTTCCATTAAATCTTTTATTTATTGATGGGTATGATGAGTTTATCATTATGTGAACAAAGAGAGTTCCTAAAGTGGCCCCAATTGCAGTCATTATAAAGGCAGTAAATCCTCCAAGCAGAAAATTACCTGATATTGCAATTAATGTGGCTGTTAGTGTCACTGCGGCGGCAGATAAAAAGGGAGTTTTGAATTTCTTATGAACCTCTGATAGCTTACTCGGGAGCACAGCATCCCTTCCCATTGTCATTAAAACTCTTGATGTTCCATTAATCATTACCACTAAACCTGTCAACAGGCTGTTTATAAAAAGGATTGTAATAACTACTGCTGCACCAATACCCATATAACCTCCTATTATAGTAATGCCAGGTACCAGGCTTTGAGCATATCCAGACATTCTGTCAGGACCATATGCGACCGTGAACACGTAGGCAGAAAAAACAAAGAATACTCCTAGAATTAAGATCGAAGCAATTATTGATTTACTGATAATTTGTTTAGGCTGCCTTGATTCTTCTCCTAATGGAGTAGAAGCCCCAAAACCAGCAAACGCAGTATACATTAACAGAACACCCATAACTACCCCAGTTATTCCGCTTGATGAGTATTTCAGTGTGAAAACATCTATATTATTAAGAGATGGATGGGACAAAATAATGTACAGGCCCATGATTGTTACCGTAAGGATTTCCACTATTGCCATTACCATTGTGTAACGTGTTGAGATTTTAATTCCTGCAATTGATATTATAAACCCGTATGCAAGAGCCACTATTATTAGTGGCGTTGTAAATATTATTGGAATATTGATATTAAAAACATATGATAATGTTGCGGGTATGAAAACACCAATACTCAGAGCCATAAAAGCGATGGCCATTATCTGGTAGAAAATATAAATCAATCCAGTCAGTAAACCTATAGATGGCCCATAACCATTCTTAACATATTCATAATAGCCTCCTGCTCCCGAAACTTTTAAGGAAATCCTGCTGATTATGTAACCATTTAACATAACCACAAAAAAAGCAATCAGTGCAGTCAAAGGCAGAGCACCCAATGCGAATGAAGCTGCTCCTGTAAGTGTCGCTACAGCGGCACCTGCAGGGGCTGCTCCTGCAACCCCCTGCATTAGTCCTTCTTTTAAACCTATAGCATTTTTTATAAGTTTTGCCTCACTCATTTTAGTTCACCCTACCTTTGAAATTCCATTCTTGACTTTCTCTCTTCTAATAATCTTATGTTTATGTAATATCTCCAATGCTATTTTTATCACATCAGTGTAATTACTTATAATATAAATATTTTCTTGAATCACTTGTCACGAAGTTATTATTTATGTAGCAGCAATGAAATGGAGAATAACAAATCTCTACATGAGGGTTGTTTTCATTAATTGCAGAAAAATACTTTAAATCAAAAAAAAAGTAAACTATTTTCCTGAAATCAGATTACGCTGATTTACCTTAAAGGGGAAGCGTTAAGTATATTAAAATAATCAGGTTACAATGAAAGAAATAAAATTAATAGGAATAAATGGGAGTATCAGAAAAGATTCATATAACAGACTTTTACTTCAGAATATTGGATTTCTTCTGCCCGATAACGTTAAGATGGAAATTGTTGAAATAAAGGATGTGCCGATCTACAATCCTGATGATGAAAACATACTTCCCACTATAGTTAAAGATTATAAGGAGAAAATAAGAAGGAGTGATGCAGTTATAATAGCAACGCCAGAATATAACTTTTCCTTTCCTGGAGTTTTGAAAAATGCCCTTGACTGGTTTACAAGGCCGCCTAATGATAATGTACTCCAGCATAAAATAGCCGGTATAGTCAGCGCATCGAGTGGGATGTTGGGTGGGTCGAGAGCACAGTATCAATTGAGACAAGTACTTCTTTACTCGGAGATGGATGTTTTATCTAAGCCAGAAATATTTATCAGTTTTGCGGATAAGAAATTTAGTACTGGAGGGAAAATTATAGATGAAACTTCAATCAAGCTTTTAAATGCTTTCATTTCTAATCTTGTTGATAAAATAAATAAAAATTAATTCTTCTTGTTTAATACCTTTTCTATTGATGCCTCAAGTTCTGTATATTTGAATTTATAACCATCATCTTGTAACTTTCTAGGTATAGCACGTTGACCGTTAATTATTAAGGCTACACCCATTTCACCAAGCATCGCTCTTATCAAGAAAGCAGGGACAGATAAATGCTGCTTCTTCTGCATTACACTGGCTATTATATTCAAAAAATCCTCATTTCTTTGAGGGTTTGGTGATGTTACATTATAGATACCTTTCTTCATATTGTTAATTATAAAATCTATTGAACCCACTACATCTTCAATATCTACCCATGATATCCATTGTTTTCCAGAACCTATCTTCTTCGAGAGACCGTATTTTATAGGAGTCAGGAATCTTTCTAGTATACCGCCGTTCTCTCCTATAACCACACCGAATCTAACTATTGAAATATTTTCAACATTAGCCTGTAGAGCAGCTTCTTCCCATTTTACTGCAAGCTGGGAAAGAAAATCCTTACCTGGTGCTCCTCTTTCATCAATTATTTCATCATTCCTGAATCCGTAATAGCCTACCGCCGATGCACTAATAAATGTGGAAGCATTCCACTCTGGCAAGTATTTTATTAGAGTTTTCGTGCTATTTATTCTGCTATTTTCTAGTTCCTTTTTCACTTTAGAAGACCATCTTTTTGCTGCTATTGAATAACCTGCGAGATTGATAACTACATCAGCTTTATCTACCCCATCTATGGAAGCCCCCTTGTTTGGGTCCCAGTGAACATATTTAGGGTTTCCCTGAGTTATACTTTCTCCTCTTGTGAGTACAGTGACTTCATCTCCTCTTGTTATAAAATGCTTTGAAAGATTTTTACCGATGAATCCAGTTCCACCAGAAATTATTATTTTCATAATTGATATATAATGATTAAATATATTATTCTATGTGAGAATCTTGAATATAAAAAGAGACAGGCCCAAGGAAAAGAGTATGGCGAAAATTCCTGAAATTTTAGCTATATTAAGTGACTTCCTTATAGTCTCATTCAACTTATCATAATGATGTTCCCCTGCAATCTTTAACCTTAATTCTTTTTTTATTCTCTCGAAGGATAGTTCCTTCATATCTACTATTTGCCCTGCAATTCTTTTAATCTCATTAACAATGATTTCATGTTCACTTGATCTTCCTACTGGATTTACCTTCAGCCCATCTATATTGACTATATGGTTATCAGTGGTGCATACGAGTACTTTATCATATCCTGTTATAGCCTCCTCTATTTTAAGTCTAAGATCATAATCCATATTATTTCCATCGATGAGAATTACTGCCAGCTTTTTTTTGTTAATTTCCAATGCTAGCAATTTTATTCCTCCGGGTCCTATATCCTTTGCTGTTAAATATGATTCTGCAAGGGACCCGTAAACAGGATACTGCCTCTTTCTGCCTTTAACTGCCAGTTCTACCTCTTCCATTAAATATGATACGTCCTTATTCTCCTCTGGTTTGTCCATATTATTATTATGTTGATCAACAATTACAGCCCATTTCATCCCTAAGGATTTGGCTTTTTTCACAATTTTCATACCCTCAGTAATCTTGATATCATCAAATCTTGGCTCATCAGGGGATATAAAAAAAATGCCACCCTCGTTGAGTGGGATCAATGTTAGATATTTCCCGAAGAAAGGTTCATAAGAATTGGTAAAATCCTTCCCCTTTTCGTCCAGGACTTTAGATATTTTTCTAATTTCATCATCACTTGAACAGTTATCATCATGAGTGGTTGATGTATGAAAAACCATTATGCTTTTACCTGGGTGAAGACGTTGTAATTTTCCGGTAATATTGGAACTTCCCAACTCACCCAAAGGGCCAGGATGAACATAGGGGAAGACCATCATGAATTCCTGAAAACCAGATGAAACCTTCAAAACTGTTACCTCTCTTGGAGCAAATGTTGTATAAACCTGATCAAAAAAATTCATTATTACCTGGTTGTAAGATAAATCAGAGTGAACTGAATTCACCATTTGAGTTATGATCTTTATTGGATCAGTACTGAATTCCTTTATGAATTTTGAGAATGATACCTTGACAAACAGGTGCGATGACAATGAATATACTAATGACGATAAGATTACAGGTAAAATAAATAGAGAATAATTTCTAGAAAAAATAAGAATATAGACAGAAAAATATATTGAGAATGAAATACCTAGAAAATGAGTGAGCAGATTTTTCCTTTCTGTAAAGGTTAGGAAGACCATAGTTCTTATGAATGGGATGAAAGTTATTGATAACATTAAGGCATGCACAGGGTTTAAAAAATGTATAGTTACTATTATGAAATAATATATAAGAGAGGCATAAAGAACAACTGAGTCCAGCAGGAATGATCTATTAGGCCCAAACTTGAATTTCCATATTTTCGGTGAGAGATAATCAGTTATTATGAGCGAAAGAACAGAAAGTGAATATATTTCTAGGAAAGGTATGTTCCTGGATGATATGTAAAATAACAATGGAGGTACAAACATTAATGGGATTGTATAATAAAGGGATGGTGACCTGAATGTATATTTCCTCAACCTTTGAGCCTCGTTCAAATATATCAATGCATAATCACGATTAAATATATTATTTTGTCACAATTTTATGGATTGAAAAAGAACCCAGTAAAATATTGAAATAAAATGTAATAAATCTCCAAATAATGATGAATATGATGAGGTAATTATGCGGTAAAAATGCAGCAAAAGTTGCAAGCATTAAAATCTCCATTATGCCTGCTGCTCCTGGAGTGATAGGTATTAACGATATCAGTACTAATATGACCTGAATGAATATTATATAAATTATATCCGGCCTTATCCCAAATCCCATTATTAGAATCACGGGAACAGAAAAATCTGATAACCATAGTAATGATGTTATAAGAATACCTGCTACAAGCATTGCGGGTCTTTTTATAAACATTGTTTTTGTCGAGTCTGCAAATAGTTCTATGCCTTCTGCAACTTTGGAGAAGCTTTCTTTATTTCTCCTTCCCTTCTTATCTATCTTAATTAAGAAATTCTCTATTTTCCCAATTATAACTTTAAAGAAATTTTTAGCTCCTATTGACAGTACCAGAAAAGCTAAAAATGCTAGTAGAACCACTATTCCTATGATTGCGTAAATATGAAATTCGTATGTTAGAGTAACAAAGCCTGAAAGGATTATAAATGAAAAAATTATAATGAAAAAAATAGAGTCAAAACCTCTTTCACCGAGTACTATAGCTGTGGAACTACCTGCAGGTATTCCATAATCATTTAACTTCTTAATTCTTACAGGCTCCCCCCCTATGTAACCAGGGGTTAGAGTAGCTATAAACAAGGATGAAATAACGGTGATAAAAGCCTGATGGAATGTTATTCTGTATCCATTTACAAAAGAAAGGAATTTTATACGAAACGACCAGAATATGAATGATAGGAGATGAAACGCAAGCGCTGCGATGAAAAATAAAATAAAAATTGAAGGTAGAGATGACATTGTTCTAAGTAAATTGTAGGGGCCATATATGTATATAAAAACTGATAATGTAAGTATTGATATCCCTATACCTATATATTTAGCCCCTTTTTCTATCCTCAATCAGTTCACCATACCTTTTTATCAGCATATCGGCAGTTGATTCAACAGAATAATCCCTGCTGGAATTATAAGCATTTTCACCATATTTCTGTAAGTCCTGTCTTTCTGCAAATTTCAACTTTTCCACTATTGATTCTGGATTATCAAATTTAACGAACCATCCATTGTAGTTTTCTTTCAGTATTCCTATTTCTCTGGACTCTGTAGAAGCAATCACAGGAGTTCCTGATGCCATACTCTCAACATATACCACACCAAAAGTTTCTGCTCTTGATGGAAGAACAAGTATTTTGGCTCTGCTCAGAAGATCTATTTTTTCTTCCTCCGATACGTATCCGAGATATTTTATATTGTCATATTTAGCTGCATATTCCTCAACGGCATTTTTCATTGGTCCTATTCCAGCAATTTTGAACTGTTTATCTGGCATTCTTCTGGCAGCTTCCAGGACTGATAATATACCTTTATCATAAGTAAGTCTTCCAAGGAATAAGTAGAATTCATCCTTTATACGTCCATATTTGAAAGGTTTTAAATCTATACCTACGTGGACTACTTCTGATTCAACACCGTAATTTTCTAGCTGCCTGTACATTGGCTCTGACGGAGATACAACTGCATCAATCTTCCTGTATAGATGCATATTGTACTGAAATCCTATATTAAGGAGACTTTTAACAAAGGGAAACTCAATGGTATTGTCCATATTTACAAAATCTGTATGATATGTTCCTACAACAGGAATATTTCTTTTCCTTGAAAATCTGTACCCCATAGTTCCAAGAACAAATGGAGTATGAATATGGCTTATATCTGGTTGAAATTTTTCCAGATCCCTGTAAAGATCATATACAGGTAAAGCCATCCTGTATTCTTTGTAAAGGGGAAATTTAACCGATGGAAGTCCATAAACATTATTTTGCTCGTCCTTAAATACCGTATAAACCCTTACAATGTGCCCTCTTCTCTCAAGTTCTTTTTTGTAATCAACCAGATGTTTAGAAACTCCATCTGGTATAGGATAGTAAGTGTCGCTGAATAGGGCAATTTTCATTCACTTTGACCATGATGCCTCTTATTATATAGATATATCCCTGCAATTAGCTTTCCCTGTTCAATTGGTTTCCTTATGCTTGGCTCTCTGAAACACTGGATGAAGCATGAATTACACTTGTTGTCATATATATCCCACTTCCTGTTCTTATTTAGTTTCACATCAGTTTTATAGAAACATGGATAAACATTCCCCTTATAATCTGCATAAAATACGATTTGACCAGCTCTGCATTTAGATGTTTCTTTCTTATCTAACCAGTCAATGGCCTCTTTGTAATAGGTACGGGTGTTTCCAAATTTTAACTCTTTGTAATTCTTAAAAGCAAATTCAAAGGCTTCGTGAATATGTTCCTTCTGAACCGGAACTTTCTCATAGTAATAGGCAGTATTATCCGGAAAACACATAGAAACTGGAATACCTATTTTATTATTGACAAAATTTGCATAATCCTTGATTTTATCATAATTGAAATCCGTCACAAGCATATTGGATGTAAGCACCTTGACCTTTGGCTTCAAAAATTTCATCGATTCCAAGACTATGTCAAAAATCTTCCTCCCTCTATACTCATTGTGTAATTCGGGAATGTGACTGTCAAGACTTATTGTCGCGGCATCGAGATAAGGAGATATTTTTCCGAGCATGTATTTATTTGTTCCATTTGTTGCGATATGGGTGTAGAATCCCTTTTCCTTCAAAGTTTTCATTATTCTTGGTAGATCTGGATGGAGTGTTGGCTCACCACCCGTGACCGACACAATTTTCACTTTATTGAATTTCATCTCATCTATGAAATCATCTATCTTGTCTGATGGAAATATTTCATTCCCTTCAAATGCATTGCATCCCTTGCATAGAAGATTACACTTAAAATCAATATTCCATATGACAGTCCTCATCTAATAGAAAAATAAAATTGGTATTTAGATATAACTGAGCTTTAAAAGCAAATTAAAATATCCTGTTTCTGTATATGTATTCTGTGAAATAAGTTATAATTAGATCAGCCCCAGCCCTTGATATTGCAATTGTACTTTCCTTTATTACAGAGTCAAGATCAATGATTTTGTTGAGCGCTGCATTCGTGATCATGCTGTATTCAGCACTTACACTGTAAGCTGCAAGTGGGTACTGAAATCTATTTCTTGCTTCCTTTATTATATCAAGATAGAACAGAGCAGGCTTAACCATAATTATATCCGCCCCTTCCTCTATATCTTCCTCTATTTCCCTTATTGCTTCCCTGAAATTCCCATAATTCATTTGGTAACTTTTCCTGTCCCCGAAGGATGGTGTTGAATAAGCCGCTTCCCGGAAAGGTGAATAAAGTGGGCTTGCAAATTTAGCACTGTAAGCCATTATAATTGTATCTTTGAATCCATTAATATCAAGTTCCTTTCTGATCCTACCCACCTGCCCATCCATCATTCCGGATGGTGCCACCGCATCCACGCCTTTCATCGCATATGATCTGGCTATCTTAGCATAAAGTTCAAGTGTATTATCATTTTCAACTGCCTGACCATTAATGATTCCACAGTGCCCGTGACTTGTGTATTCGCACAGGCATAAATCTGCAAAGATTACAAGATTCGTTTCTTCCTTGATCCTCTTTATTGTCCTCTGTACAATCCCATTTTCATCGTAGGCCTGTGAACCTAATTCATCCTTAACTTTAGGTATGCCAAACAGGAGGACTGATTTGATTCCAAGATCTTCATATTCTTTTGCCTTGTTCACTGCTTCATTTTCAGAAAACCGAAATATCCCAGGCATGCTTCTAATTTCTTCCTTGTCCCTAATCCTCTCATCTACAAACATAGGCATTATCAGTTTTTCCTTTCTAACATTGGTTTCTTGCAATATTTCCCTAATCTCTGGCGATATCCTCAGCCTTCTTAGTCTTAAGTCTGGAAACATTTTCATCCATAATCACCTCCATATTGCTAACTATACTTGAAGATTTTATATCCTCTGTCCTTTTGATTGCATTTATGACAAATCCTAACAGCCTATTCCGTGTTGCTACAAGCCCTTTTTCTAATATAATTCTCTCTTCGGCAGATAGATTTATTCTTCTCTCCATCTCCTCCATTTCATTTTTTATCACAATGTCTGAATAATTTTGAATTTTTTTGAGCAAATTGACCTTTTCCTCACTCTTCATTTTCTTAGAGAATTTTTTAAATTCTTCTTCCACTGTTAAAAGAGCCCTGTTGGCTAGTTCCTTCCTCATCTTCCTTTCATTTTCTATCTTTTTAGATAGTGTGTCCATATCTATAACTTCAACCAAATCCTTAATATCCTTTGATACGTTGGATGGAACACCCAGATCTATTATTCTTATTTCATTCCCACCTGCAAAATTATTTGCATCAATTATTGGTTTGTGTGATTTAACTGCTGTTATTATTAAATTATATTTCCACCATTTTTCGCTCTTATATTCCTCTACTCCGGCACCAAACTGTTTTGATAGTAACTCGGCCTTCTCATGAGTTCTGTTTGATACTGTGAATGGTATTCCCTTATCATGAAGCATTTTAGATACAAGAGTTCCTGTTTTTCCTGCCCCTATAATCAATATCCTTTCATTCCCGTCCAATTTGGCAAGCTCGAGCGCCTCGCTCACAACACTCCTCTTAAGCCTGTTAAATCCATTCTCTCTTCTAACTTTCTTTCCTATTTCTATAGCTTTCTGAAATATTGGATTTATTATTTCACCGGAAAGGTTGTGTTTTCTTGATTTGTCCCAAGCATCCTTTACCTGCCCAAGTATTTCATTTTCTCCTATTACCATTGAATCCAGACCGGCTGCAACCAGAAATAAATTTTTAACCGCATCCCATCCGTGAATTATGGAATACCTGTTCACCTTATCCTTCACAAAATATTCTACATATTCCACAGTTTCCCTATCTCCCGGATAGAAGTAGACTTCGAATCGATTGCAAGTCCAGAGCACCACAGCCTCTTCTATTCGCTCATTTTTCTTAATATAATCATAAACTTCATCTATCTGGAGATCAGTGAGTACATTGAAGTATATTGAACCCAAATCAGAATAGGATACCTTTAGCAGGAATAAACCGCCTTTATCCAATTCTTAAACACCTTCCGTCTATATGATTAATTAACTTAAATCCTTTCCGTCAATATCTGATTAACTATTTTCCTTATATCCGGGCTTTCAAAAAATTTAACAGGTTTATAACCGGCCTCGATTATTCTTTCATAAGTGGGTTTTCCTATTGCATAAATTTTCTTTGATTGCAATAAGTCGTCAACTCTTTTAAGAAGAATTTCAAAAGATTTTGATGATCCTATAAGCAAATTTTCGTGCGAATTTATAATACTATAATCTGCATCAATATTTTCTTCTATTTTATAAACAATGACTAATTCATATTTAATGTTATTATTTTCAAGTTTTTTCAGCATTTTATTTGAAACTGAATCACTGGTTATTAACGAATAGTCTCCATTGTACGATATAAGCAGATCCGCCAGACCATCTGAATTTTCTTCAGACGGGAATATAGATTCCATTCCATATATTTTTTTCAGGTATTCCGCGGTAATATGGCCTATGGAAAAAGCTCTTTTACTTTTCAATCTCGTCCCATTCATCTTAAGCGATATGATACCTCTTTTGGAGGTAAAAACAACATCTCTCTTTATTTCCCGGAGATATGGCAAATAATTGTACGTTATTTTCAAAACGTCAAGTGACCTGACATTCTCTATTGAACTTTCAAGAGGCGCTCCAACATATAATATTTCAGCCATATATTATATCCCTCATCTCTCTGATCGCCTTACTGTCTGGAAAATTCTTAAATGAAAGGTCATATCTTTTACCTTCTCTTGCAAAGGAGAATTTTATGGTTCTAATTTCCTGATATGCTCTTATGCTGACGGCCAGATCACAGCCTATAGATAATTTTCCCATTAATTTTCTTTCAATATCCCCCTCCCAGAATGATACTAAATTTCTTATGCTGTTGAAAAATTTGCTCTCTTCTGAATTTTTCCTCGTTACCACCGCTATTAGCCCTTGGTTTGGAGCTGGAGGTAGAACTGATTCGCTGATTATTTCCCCCGGCAATGAAAGCCCCAATCTATCTATGGCTACTTTCGCAATGACGAGCCCATCTACTTCATTATTTTTCCATTTTGTTATTCTTGTATCTATGTTACCTCTTAAATTCTTAAAACTCATTTTATCATATTTTATTGAGAGGAAATTTTGTCTTCTGATAGAGCTTCCGCCTACTGTTCCAGAGAAGACCTCCATGGCAATATTAGAAACAAAATAATCTCTTGTATCCCCTCTCTCAGAATAATAGCTTATCTCTAATTCTTCCCCAATATCAAAAGGCAAGTCCTTAGCTGAATGAACGGCGATATCTGCATTGCCTTTAAGAATTTCCTCATTAATGGCCTTAACAAATATACCCCTTTCATTGTACTCATACAACGGTTTAGTAAGGTCCTTATCTCCTTCTGATTTTACAGGGATTATTTTATATTTGATACCATTATTACTTAGTATCTCTCCTATAATATAAGATTGAATGAGTGCTAGCCTTGAACCACGGGTTGCTATTCTCAGGGTTCTCTCCATAATCTCTTGGCCTCCTGACTTATATTTGAAAAAGCATATTCTACATCCTTTTCGCTGTGGGAGAAGCTTAGGAATATAGTCTCATCATAAGAAGGAGGTATGTATATACCACCATCAAGCATTTTAAAGAACAAGTTCATGAATTTCTCCTTTTTTGAATTTACAACATCAGAAAATTTCCTTACATCTCCCTTTCTCAGATATATGGATAGCATACCTGTTTCCATGTTAACGGATAACCCAGATTCCCTTAATATTTCATACCCTTTTTTTGTTATATTTTCCAGTTTTCCATAGTCTTTTCTTGAAAGTATTTTCATTGTTTCGAGCCCGGCAACAACAGATAATGGATTTCCAGAGTAGGTTCCTGCCTGAGGCAGAGCGCCAGATGGTTTTATATTTTTCATTATCTCCTCCTTGCCACCATAAACTGCAAGAGGAAGACCCCCGCCAACTATTTTTCCCAGAGTTACAAGATCGGGTTCTATTTTTTTTCTCATATAAAAAGGAAAGAATCCTGTTCTGTATCCAGTAATAACTTCATCAATAATCAGTAAAGTGCCATACCTGCTTGTTAAATCCCTAACATTTTCAAGGTAACCATCCGCCGGATTTATGACACCCGCATTTCCCATTACAGGCTCCACGATGAATGCTGAATACTCTTTTGATCTTAACTTATTTTCCAATTCGTCAGTGGAATTGAAGTCCACTTCATCGACTATTTCTGAGGGATAGTTGAATATATGTGTACCATGGTATCCTCCTTTAACCTTTAATATCTTTTTTCTCCTGTTAAAAAAGATCGAAAGTCTCAGAGAATGAAGAGTAGCCTCAGAACCTGAATTCACAAATCTCATCATTTCTATAGTTGAACTCTTCTTTATAATTTCTGCAAGCTTTATTTCTTCCTCTGTGGGTGCCCCAAACAATGTACCATTTTCTGCTCTTTCATTGATAGACTTTACAACTGATGGATTTGCGTGACCAAGAATCATTGGTCCGAAAGCTAATAATAAATCAATATATTCATTTCCATCTACATCATATATTTTAGATCCTTTTCCTTTCTTTATGAATCTTGGGTATGGTGCATAATATCTTACAGGGCTGTTAACGCCCCCCGGAAATAGTTTGGAAGCCCTTTCAAATAATTTTTTGCTATTCATTACCAGAACACTCCTGCCAGTATCATGGCAACTAACACTATCAGAATCATTAGAAATACTGTTATAAACGATAGAACATGAGTGATCTTTCTTATCCTCTTCAATTCTTCAAATTTTCCACTTTCTGCCAGTTTAGGTATCAATTTTCCGTGCCATATATTGTTGCCATACATTATTCCATACATAAGAGCAACAAGTACTATTTTTACAGTGAGTATGTATCCCCATGTTGTTCTAACTGTAGAGAAGAAATTAGTAAAATAAGATGGATAAACAATGTAAACTATTAGCAATCCTGTAATGGTCAGTATAATAACTGATATATTGGTGTAGAAAGCATATTTTTTCCCCATTACACTCATGAATCTGGTTCTTAATTTTTCCTCAGTTAGAATAATGCTGCTAGCGGGCCATATGACTATCCATACAAATATAGATGACCCTACCAGGAATACAGCTGATATTATGTGCAAAAATAGTAATATGATTAACAGAATTGTCATTTAGATCGTTCCATGATGATATCTATTATAATCAATCTTTTTATTAAATTTTTAAACTCTTTATAATAAATTAAATCATTAGACTGCTGGATGAAAATTATTAATTTAATATTATAAATTAAATTTTTTAATCATTTTAAAATCGAATTTTTTTTTAAAAAAGTATTTTAATGATATTGAAATGGAATTTTATGCATAATTTGGTTATGAACCCAGACATATTTGAAGATAATATTGCTTTTGTAAGCGGGGATTCATTGTGGGAATATGACATTAAAACTGGAAAATCAAGAAAGATTGTTTCTGAAACAGGTATCATAAATAATTGTAGATATTATAATAATGGAAGAAAAATAGCATTCCGTGTAATGTATGGAGAAACTGCCAATTCGTCTGATATTTTCTCCTACAACAGAGAAAATGGAAAAATTGAGAGATTGACTTATCTGTCAGGATTAAGTGTTGCGAGAAGAATGTTCACGGATATTGCAGGTTTCAGCCCAGAGGGTAATATTATTATTTCCACACCCGCATTTCAACCATTTAATTCACTTACATTTCTTTATGAAATGAAGGAAAATGGTAAAATCCTTGAACCACTCAATCTTGGGCCAGCTATTCATATAATATACTATAAAGATAAAATATATCTTGGCAGGAACACATCTGAAATGCCACACTGGAAAGGATACAGAGGTGGAACCAGAGGAAAAATATGGGCAGGTAATAGAGAGGAAGGGTTCAAAAAAATAGTCGACTTGGAATACCACATTTCATCACCGGTTTTGGTAAATGATAGGATTTTTTTCATATACCATGTAAAAAATAATGGACAAATTTGCTCTGTGAATCTAAATGGCGATAATTTTACTGTTCATACTGATTTCAAGGATTATTATCCAAGACATCTCAATACAGATGGAAAAAGGATAGTTTTTTCAATGGGTGGAGATATATTCATTTTCAATGCTGAAAATAATTCAACAGAAAAGGTGAATATTGGAGAAATATATGAAAGTATAGATGAAAAAACTAATAATGTTATGAGATCAATTGAAGAATTCCATATTGGTGATGAAGGTTTTGTAGGTATAGTTTCAAGGGGAAGGGCCTTTCTTATTGATGAAAATGCTAACCTTCAAATTAAGATTCCAGATAATTTAAGAATAAGGAAAATGCATTTCATTGATAAAGAAAGAGTGATCTATATTATTGGTAGTCCTGAAGGGGACAGTATAAAGATATACAACCTTACGGATGATTCCATAACTTCAATTAAGCAAGACTTTGGGAATATTTTTTACTTGAAAACTTCAAAAGATGGAAAAATAGCTGCATTTTCTAACGATAAATTTGAACTTTATCTTCTTAACATTAGAACGTCTGAAATAAAACTTATAGATAAGAGCAAAGAAGATATGATCTCAGATTTTGATATTTCTCCAGATTCAAATTTCATCTCATATAGTTTCCCAATAAAGAAAACATTCTTCGGAGGATATGTTCAGAGATTCATAAGAATCTATGATATAAATGAGAATAGAATATATAATCTGACTACGGATATATCTAATGATTACAGCCCGGCATTCAGTCCTGATGGAAATTACCTGTATTTTCTCTCTTCAAGGGATCTCAATCCTGTATCAGATAAACTTTTCTTTAACTTCAGCTACCCCATAATTGCGCGTCCATATGTAATTCCTCTCAGAGAGAATGGAATTAATCCCATTGAGAAAACTCTCAGAACCATTGCACCCAAGGAGGGCAGTATTGACCTTGAAAATGCAAGGTATAGGACAGTTTCAATGGATATTTCGCCCTCAGATTTTAGATCTATAAACGCAACCGATAATGGCCTTGTCCTTTATGATGTTCCGGTACACGGAGAATTTGAATCTTACTACAACGGGACAAGTGAGAAGGGGATATTAAAATATTATAATTTCAAGGAGAGAAAGATAAAGGAATTAAAAGGAGGAATAATTTCATTTGATATCTCTCCAAACAGCAAGAGAATAATATATAGGAAGGAAGATTCTAAAATGGCTATTTTTGATATTGAGAAGCCAGATGATGAAAAGATGCTTGATATTGAGAACATGTCAATAGTGTCCTCACTGAAAGAAGAATACAGGCAAATGTTCTTGGAAACCTGGAAAATGATGAAAGATTATTACTGGAACGCTAAGAAGGGTAATGAAATTGCAAATAAAATTTTTGAAAAATATCATAAACTATTGGAAAGAGTGAATACGAGATTTGACCTCAGTTATGTCATTAACGAAATGATTGGAGAATTTGGAACATCTCATTGCTATGAAATGGGAGGAGAATTCACAAATGTAGATTTCCCGAGACCATCTGCTCTGGCAGCAGACTTCATTTACGATGGTAAGAATTTCGTCATAAGCAAAATGTATTTCGGGGATATGACAAATGAACGGGAAAAATCACCACTTCTTACTGCTGGATTAAAAATAGGCGATAAGATAGTGGAAATAGATGGTAAAAAAGTTGGTTCTCACCACATAAATCATGAACTCCTTTCTTTGCCTAAAAGTTTTGTATCCTTTAAAATTGTTAGAGAAAAAGAAGAAACTAAGAGATTTCTTGTCAAACCTTTAGATGATGATAAATATGTTAGATACAGAGCTTGGGTGGAATCCAATAGAGAATACGTTCATAGAAAAAGTGGAGACAGGATAGGGTATGTTCACATTCCTGATATGGGTATGATGGGTTTGAACGAGTTCTTCAGGTTATTCGTAAATGAAAGTTCATATGATTCGCTAATAATTGATGTTAGATTCAATGGGGGAGGTTTTGTTTCACAATTTATAATAGAAAAGATTAAATCTGAAAGATTGGGGTATGACAAACCAAGGAGAGGGACACTGCATCCATATCCAATCAATTCAATAAATGGTGGAGTAATTGCTATTGCAAATGAATATGCGGGTTCTGACGGTGATATATTCAGTCATTCTTTTAAACAGCTGAAATTGGGCAAGTTGATTGGTACCAGGACATGGGGCGGAGTAGTTGGAATTAACCCGCTGAGAAAATTGATAGACGGTACAGTTGTGACGCAGCCAGAATACGCTTTTTGGTTCAGTAATGTTGGCTTTGATGTGGAAAATTATGGAGTTGATCCTGATATTGTTGTGGAGTATAAACCAGAAGACTATCTCTCCGGAAGGGACCCTCAACTTGACCTTGCAATTGAAATACTTCTGAAGGAAAATAATGCAAACAGGAGAAAATTGCCAAATGAACTGCTTGATGAATGAATTATATCTTCAACCTTAATTCCTTTCTCATAGAAGAGGGAATATAGGAGCACCTTGGATCTTCCTGGAAGATATCACCATAATAGGAGTAAGCCCTTGATCTTGATCCTCCACATATATCACCGTACTCGCAAACCCCACATCTACCCTTGAAATTTGAAGGATCTCTGAGTTTCCTTAATATTTCATTATCCTGGTATATTTCAACTATGCTTTTTTCTTTAACATTCCCCAGCTTCAGTGGAAGGAAACCTGATGGGTTTACATCCCCATTATGGGATACGAAGATTATACCCTTTCCATCTCTGGTGTTTGATGTATGACCCATTACTTTTCCCGAGGGGTTCCCAAGAATTTCCTTTGTTTTCTCAACAAGAGATTTGTAGGTCTGCCCTCCATTATATTCTGAACTCTGCCTTTCGACCATTATTCGCCTGAATATTGGAGATTCTACAGTTCTTATAACTATCCCATATCTTGACGCAAACTCCAGAAAATTATTGACATCTTCATATTCGTCTGCATTAAGATCCTCTCTGTCAATTCCCCTCCCTGTCTTTATAAGGAAAAAAATTTCCCATGTTTTAATCTTATTCTCAATCAATATCTTCAAGATATAAGGAAGCTCATATACATTTTTCCTGAATACTGCAGTATTGATCTGAAGCGTGAATCCCCTGGAAATAATCTCTCTCGACAATCTTATTGTCCTTTCAAAAGTCCCGTCTATGCCCCTCAACCAGTCATGCGTTTCTGCCTTTGCACCGTCTAAACTCAAAGAAAGACTTTTCACTCCATATTTTTTCATCATCTCAAATGCATCTTCATTCAGTAGAGGAGTCGCACTTGGAGACATTGATACAGGAATTCCCAGTTCCTTGGTCTTTTGTAGAATAATTTCCAATCCATCCTTCTTCATGATGTCCCCGCCAGTCAATATAAGTACTGGATAGGGTGGGCCAAAATCCTTAACCTGACTTATGAAATTTATTGATTGGTCAACATTCATTTCGTCAGGTAATGCACTGGTTATTGCCGATGCCCTGCAATGTTTGCATGCAAGATCGCATGCCTTTGTAGTTTCCCAGAATATAAGGATCGGTTTTACGTTGAAGTCTATGGGTCTTCCCATCATTGAGACACAATTAAAGAAGCATATTTAAGTGAAATGTTTTCATTACCATGAATATATATGCATATTGATCAGGACAAACAAGATAAGATTGTGTTGAAAATAGCAAGCGGAAAAGAAAAAGGAAATGCCGTATGGTTCATGAGACAGGCAGGAAGATATCTCCCTGAATATTCAAGAATCAGAGGAGATAGAAAATTCTTGGATATGATGAAAGATTATAAAACTATAGTTGAAATAACAAGGCTACCATTAAATTATTTTGATACCGATGCACTCGTAATTTTCTCAGACATACTTATACCTGCAACAAGAATGGGGTATTCAATAAGCTATGAAGGTGGCATCATAATCATCAAGAAAAAGGACTATTTCGATTATTACGATCCGCTTGCCAAAGCCATTAGAGAAATTGCGTCTCTCCATTCTGGGAAGACCATTATTGGTATTACTCCCGGTCCTTTTACATTTCTTTCATATCTTTATGATAATGGTGATAGGGGTTATCCAAATACCAAGAAGGCTATAGTCGAGAAAAGAGAGAACATTGATAGTATTATAGATGAGCTTGTAAATTTTTCAAAAATTCAAGCTGAGAGTGGTGCCGATGTTATCCAGATATTTGAAAGCTGGATCGGCAATGTATCCAATAATTTTTATGAGAAATATCTCAAAGAAATAGAATCTGAATATTTGACTAGACTCAGGGAACTTAATAGGCCACTAATATTTTTTTCTGAGGGGTCGTCTCACCTTTTCAAAGAAATATGCTCATTGCAGGCTGATGTATATTCAATAGACTGGAGAACTGATTTTTACTATCTCAAGAAATTTTGTGATGAATGTATAGTTCAGGGAAATCTTGATCCTAATCTACTTTCACTTGAAGAAAGCTATATTGATTCGGAAATAAATAGGATAATGACCGATGGATCTAGAATGAGAGGCCACATTTTTAATCTGGGACACGGTGTGCCAATCTGGGCCAAACCGGAAAGACTTAAATTTATAGTGAAAAAGGTGAAGGAATTTGAATGAAAAAGCAGTTGTATTAATGTACTATGGGTTCCCCTCATCTATAGAGGAAATACATGATTATCTAAAAGATATATTACATGGAAGAGAACCAACCCAATCTCTTATAGATGAGAATGTAAACAAACTGAAAATAATAGGGGGTGAAACGCCTTCCATTAAAATTGTAAACAGTATAAGAAATAAACTTGAGGCAAGACTCAGTGAAGAAGGTTTCAATGTTTATCTTTTGACAAAGCATTACAGACCATCCATAAGGGATGCCTTTTCAATAGTCAGGGAGAGAACAGTTTATGAAATTCCATTATTTCCTATATATTCAAAACAGATATTCGACGATTATTTTGTACCCCTTGAATTAACCCTGGGAGCCAGGAATTATCATAGGATTGTGAATATAGGTCTTCATGAACGATTGATTGATTTTTTCAGGAGCAGTATACCTGACGGTGGATTCATAGCATTCTCCGCCCATAGTATTCCTGTAAGAGGCTATGATCCATATCCTGTTTTCTTGTCGTCTCTCGTCCGTGAACTATCTAAAGGAAGGGATCACATTTTATTCTATCACAGTCAGGGTCCATATTCTCCTAAATGGCTTGGACCGGACATGGATTACGTAGTAAATTATCTCGCCGGGAACAGAATATCCAGTATATCTGTTCTCCCTGTGGGCTTCATCTATGAGCACCTGGAGATTCTGTTTGATCTTGATCATCTTTTCAAGGATAAACTGGAAAAAGCGGGCATTGAGTATTGGAGGGCAAAGCCTCCGAATGACGATGATGCAGTGATAGATGCCATCATAGATATCATGAAATATTGATACTAAAGATAATATCTTGGATATTCATACTTTTTTATGATGAATCAGGAAATCAAACCTTTTATTTTAAGCGGATATGAGCTTAAATTGGAGAGGGAAAAGCAATTTGAGACAAAGAAAACCGTAATAGATATCAAACTTAATTTTGAAGAGAGATCAGTTGAAGGGAAGGTTGAGCTGGATATCAGAATCAATAGCAGAGCTGTTGAAACAATAGAACTGGATGCAACTGATATGCAGATTTATAATGTATCTGTAAGCGGAGTTCCGGTAAAATTCGATACTTATCAGGAAAAACTATTCGTCCACGGTGATTTCAGGGCCTTTGGAAACTATATATTGAATATAACATACAGGGCAAAACCCAAGAGAGGTGGTTATTTTGTCAACACCGATGAAGGCGTACAGTTTTGGACACAGGGAGAGGATACGGATAGCCATGCTTGGTTCCCCTGTTTCGATTATCCAAATATGAGGAGCTCCTATGAAATAAGGGTTACCGTACCAAAAGATTATACTGTTATCAGTAACGGACAGCTTTTACAGATTGTTGAAGGCGATTTTAAGACTTTCATATATTCTGAAAAATTCAGATTCCCTGCATATCTTGTCAGTGTAATAGCCGGAAAATTTGCCTACTTAAAGCAGGAGTGGCAGGGGATTCCCATAGAATCTTACTTTAGGGAGAAATTTTCGAAATACGCGGAACTTGCTTTTAAAAACACTCCGGATATGATGGAGTTTTTATCCGCTAAGATAGGGATTAAGTACCCGTATGAAAAGTATAGTCAGACCTGTGTTGCAGATTTCGTTTACGGTGGAATGGAGAACCTGAGTGCAACTACACTCACAGAAAGAACATTGCACGACGAGACTGCTCATCTCGATTATCAATCAGAAAGCTTGATCTGCCACGAACTTACACATCAATGGTTTGGAGATTATGTTACTTGTAAAGACTGGTCTCAGGCCTGGTTAAATGAAGGGTTCGCAACATATCTTGCACTTCTATACATGGAACGTTACAAGGGGAAAGATGAATTTCTGGTAGATGTACAGAAGCACAAAGAAGTCTATCTCAAGGAGTATTTTAACGACTATGGAAGACCCGTAGTAGAACATCATTACAAGGATCCAGCTGAACTTTTTGATAGACATCTGTATCAGAAGGCGGCTCTCATTCTGAGATATTTTAATTTTTACTTGGGGGATGATATTTTCTGGAAAGGGGTAAAAAATTATATTGAAACAAATAAGGAGAATGGAGTAGAAACTGAGGATCTGAGGAAGGCACTCTATTCGGTATCCGGATTTCCACTCGAGCAACTTTTCCATCAATTCATTTTTGAAAAGGGGCATCCACAACTATCGGTAAAGGAGATATCCTCTAAAAAGAAAATTTTGATAAAAATAGAGCAGAAGGGATTTGTATACGACCTTCGGATTCCCATAAGGATTTATTATGATGATAAAGTTGAGGATTCCGAGATTCTTTTGAACTCTGAATCAAAGGAGATCGAGTTAGACAGGACAGGTTTCAGGGCTCTGTCTATAGATCCTGAGAGTTTTGTTCTGAAGACTGTTGATATAGATAGGCCAAGAGAAGAGGGTAGATATATCCTGATTCATGGCAAAAGCGTGTTGGAGAGAGCTGATGCCGCAATTGAGCTTTCTAAATTTGGATTGACTGAAATTGATTTTCTGGAATCTGCATTTGAAGAGGAGAATTTCTGGTATGTCAAAGGGAAAATAGCGGAGTCTGTATCCAAAATAGGATCTGAAAGGGCCGAAAAGGCAATTTTAAAATTCATGAATACAGAAGATTACAAGGCACGAAAGGAAGTCATAAAAGCTTCCTGTAATTTCCATAGCGAGGCAGTTTATGAAAAATTAAAAGATTTGTTTGACAGAGAAAAAGGTTATCAAATTCGGGCGGAAATCATAACTTCTGCTCAGAAAAATGTTAACGAAAAAGCTCTTGATCTTATAAGAAAGGGATTGGAAATTGAATCATATGATGATGTTATAAGAATAAGTGCAATTAATGCATTAGGTGAGTTGAGAGATCCATCGCTTATCAAGGAAATTAAAAAATTCTACTCAAAAAAATATGTATGGCAAACAAGAGCAGCTTCAGTGTCAGCATTGGGGAAGCTTTACTGGAAAGATAGAGATATTGGAAAATGGCTGATAGATGCAATGAATGATAACTATTTTGCAGTAAGGCAGAGTGTGGCAGATTCTCTCAAAGAAATAGGAGATATCGACCTAATATCAGAATTATCTCCATTTCTCTCTAAGGAAACCGATGGAAGAGTTAAAAGAGCAATCAGAGAAGCCCTTGAACTTAGGAACAAACCACAGCCGGAAATATTGAATAAAATGAAGGATGATATAGAAAAAATGAGAGATAAAATTAATACTCTTGAAGCCAGATTATATAAAAAGAAAATCTAATTATTTTTATTTTATTTTTTTTATTTATGTGAGAAAAGTATTTATATTCGTCTGACAATTATCATACAGATGTCATATGCCTAAGAAAAATGTAGTGGAGTGGATGCAAAACCATACGTTGGAAGACGTGGAACTGCTTAGCGAAGCAGAGGACGAAATCGGGAAAATAGCCAAGAATATTCTAAAGGAAATTGAAGAGATTTCTCAGGAAGCTTAATTTTGTTTATTTTATTTTGATTCATTTTCAATCGATAAAGATTAATATTTTACATAATTATGGAAAAGTACGGGGTCGTAGCTTAGATTGGTTAGAGCACCCGGCTGATAACCGGGAGGTCGTCGGTCCAAATCCGATCGACCCCATCTTATGTTGAAATAAATCTCCCAAAGATAATTTCTAACCCATCTTGTAATGGCATGTTTTATTGCGAATTTGTCAAAATAATTGCGATTTTTAAATGGAATAAATTAGTTTGTTCTCATATATGATTGCAATCTAATTTAAATTAGAAATTTAACTAGCTATTCAAACTGGATTTATATCCGGTACATTGTCTATAATACCTTTTTCTTTTGCAATTTCATGAACTTTCCTTATTGCGTTTATTCCTGTATCTCCCATATCATATATGGACCTGCAACCATCCAGGAAATATCTCAAATCCTTTGAATCCGCACCCTTAGCGAATTCCATAGCATACCTGAATGCACTTTTTTTGTTATTATTGGCGTGATCTATGGATTTCTGGAATGTTTTTCTAACTTCCACTGCTTCTTCCATTGAATATTTTCTGCTCAAAACATAAGAACCCATAGGCATGGGCAGATTCCCTGCGACCTTTCTCCATTCTTCCATTATATCCGCTATCTTTATTAAATTGTATCTTTCATAAACACTTGTGAGTGTTGGACCGGGGATGAGCAATCCTATATCAGCTTGATCTTCCAATACTGCCTTCATGATTTCATCGAACCTGAAAATAACCTCATGTTTTGCATTGAAGAATAATTTGTAATAGAAATATCCGCTAAAAGATTTACCTGGTATAGCTATCCGGAGATCTTTTATTTCATCTTTTCTATAGGGTTTTTTGGAGATAATTATTGAACCCACATCTGACCTTTGCGTACTTCCAGATCTAAGAAGATAGTAGTCTTTTGCTACTTTCCAATAATTCACAGAAGAAATTGCACTTAAATCTAGATCCCTATTTTTAATGAGTCTTTCATTCAATTTATCAAATTCTTCATATCTTGGATTTATCTTTACCCCGGAATTCAATTGACCCGATATAAATCCATGAACAAGAAAATAAGCATGGACAGGATCATAATAATGGTAAGAATCTATTTCTATATTTTTATCTGTATTTTTTATATTTTCTAAGGGTTTCACCATTTTATAGTATTATTCTTTATTTAATTATTAATGCAACCTGTTGCAATTATTTCAATAATTGTTTCATATTATTGAATTCCTATATGGAAACCTAATATTTAGGAAATGATTAGATTTCATTTAAGCCACTTGGAGATAATTCATACAACTGTTTCCGTTTTAAAATTTGTCGGCTATCATAATCAGGGAAATTAACAGATTCTGCAATTGTGGACGAAAATATTCCCTTCCACTTTTTTGATTCTACGTAATAGAGTTTTATATATTCACTCTCTTTTGAATAATCAGAATACGCAAACATTCTGGAAATTCCTTTCCTGTCAATATCCATTATTGCAAGATTTAAAGCTCCAGACATCAATTCTCTATGATCTACCATTTTCAGAGCATCCTTCAGGGATTGAACTATCTCACCCTTATCTCTTATTGAAAAAAGGAAAGTCTCAGTATCCGTATGAGTTTCAACCTCAATATCCTTAACTTTCAAAAGTTCCTTTTTCACGCCACCGTTATGCACCATGAATATTTCCGAGTTTTTAAGCGACCTGTGAAATGGATGGGCATTAAGAGCACCCAATGGCTGCCCCTTTGATGCTTTCCTGGCATGAATCATCAAACTACCATTCTTTATTGAAGGTGGCGATGCCTCATAAATAGGATCCCTATATTTTTCAAAATTTATTAACTCTCCATTAAAATTTACAAACCCCCAACCATCAGGATGATTGGGACTTATTTCATCACCATATAATTCCTTTAAATATTTATCATATGTTGCAGCGTCCTGAATAGATTTAAATAAATTTTCAAATACATCTGAAAAATCTCCAGATATTGCCATTAATCTGCACATATTTTCAACATACTATTTTACGTTATAAATATTGCATTGATATTTTAAAAAAGAAAAATAATGAAATTACCAGGAGATTTTCAAACCTGAATACGATGAATATATTCCGATGAGCAGTATTATATAAGCTACTATTGCAATTAATGCCGGTACTAAAATTATTATTAATAAGGAAGAAGCCAATATTGATAAAGCTTGCTGCTTGGCTATAACTGAAATTATTAAACCACCGATGAGTACAAAACTGCCTATAGCACTTATTAACAGAAGAATTGTAGCAGTGATGATCCTCTTTCCGCCTTTTATCACACTCTCACTTCTTATATCATTTCCTAGAGATTGTAGGCCATTTCCAAATGAGAAGTAGAAGGCAAAAGTAGAAATAAATACTATAATTTCCATAATCAGAACCACTATCAATAACCAAGACGTTGCAGGATTTATTGAACTCATTTTATTGATACCTATTACAGTGCTGTTGTTTAATGGATTATGAGTAGTGGAACTAATTGAGGCATAAATGGGTGTTAAAAGTAATATAAAAAATGAGAGTGCTGTTACAACAAGCACGATTTCTGTTACAAAGTTAACAATGAGCCAGTCTCTTGCCCTCTTCATCTTTTCTGCTGATGGGAGCGAAGTTTTGCTTATTTTATTTAGCGCTATTATTAATTTTATTGCACCTATAATTAAAATTATTATTCCAGCAAAATCAACAAATGGAATAATTCCAAGGATCATTCCTATAAATATCCAAAAGAGGGCACTTTTGAGGGATGAAAGAGCATCCTGCGTTCTTGGATCAAAAGATTGTGGATTAGTAATCCCCTGAGTGTTTAATGCAGGATTTGTAGTGAATGATTGATTTATCATTGATCCACATCTCTCGCAAAAAACAGTATCATCCGGATTACTATAACCGCAAACTGGACATATCTTCAATTTTTCATCTCCTGACTGAATTTATATCCTATACCATGCTAATATTAATTGATTTTCCATAAAAATATCATTTTTATAACTAAAATATTTATATGAAAAATAACTTACGTGGCAATGCAATACAAATATACTGTATTAACTAATACAATGCTTGGGGCCTTAATGGCTTCTATAAATATGAACATTGTTATGATAACTTTACCAAGCATTTTCAGGGGTCTGAATATAAATCCATTCGCTCCTGGAGAATTCATATATCTTCTCTGGATCCTCATGGGGTACAGTATAATACTTGCCTCAATCCTTGTAACCTTTGGCAGAATTTCTGATCTTTATGGAAGAGCAAGGATGTATACCTGGGGTTTCATAATATTTACAATTGCTTCCATACTTCTCTCAATAGTTCCCGGTAATTCAGGTAATAACGGTGCGCTCCTCCTGATAGTTTTCAGGATGGTTCAGGCTGTGGGGGCGGGATTTCTTATGGTAAACAGCACTGCTCTATTGACAGATGCCTTCCCGGTATATGAAAGAGGTAAGGCAATGGGAATTAACCAGATCTCATTCATAGTTGGTTCCCTTCTTGGATTAATATTAGGTGGATTTCTCTCTGGATACGATTGGCATCTTGTGTTCATAGTGAATATACCGTTCGCTATAGCTGGTACTATCTGGTCCATATTCAAACTTAAGGAAACCGCTGAAAGACAGAAAGTTCACATGGATATATGGGGGAATGTAACTCTGGCTCTTTCGCTTATTCTTATTTCTCTCGGGTTTACATACACACTTGAACCATATAAAAATTCACAGATGGGATGGGGTTCTCCCTATGTTATAGCCTCATTCATATTTGGAATCATATTTCTGATTGCATTTGTATTCATTGAAAGGAGGGTAAAAGGCCCTCTTTTCAATCTTTCCCTCTTCAGTATTAAACCATTCGCCTTTGGAAATCTAAGTCTTCTTTTGTCTTCCCTGGGCAGAGGGGCTGTAATGTTCCTTGTCATTATTTGGTTACAGGGGATATACCTACCACTTCACGGTTTTTCTTACACACAGACTCCTTTCTGGGCGGGAGTTTATATGCTTCCGATGTTGGTGGGAATGGTAATATTCGGTCCTATAGGTGGTGCTCTAACAGATAAATACGGAGCAAGGATATTTGCAACGAGCGGTATGATTGTAACATCAATCGGTCTATTCCTCCTGACACTGCTCCCATATAATTTCAATGCACTTCAATTCGAGTTAATAATATTCCTCATAGGGATTGGTGGAGGCCTCTTTGCAGCCCCTAATACTACTGCCATAATGAATGCTGTAGCTTCAAAGGATAGAGCTTCCGCAAATGGAATGAGGATGACAATAAATAATGTATCTTCAACAATATCAATGGCAATTTTCTTCTCCATAACTATCACAATATTCTCTCAGAAGCTCCCCTCCGCAATGATAACCAGCGCAACATCTATTGGAGTACCATACCAGCTAGCTCTAAGACTGGCCGGTATCCCTCCGTCCGGAGCACTCTTCGGTGCATTCCTGGGGGTTAATCCTATTTCAGTAATTCCATCTCAGTTACTTTCAACCTTATCTCCCTCCACACTTGCTGCCCTTGAATCGAGCACTTTCTTCCCAAAGGTTATCGGACCATCATTCATGGTCGGCCTCTCATATTCAATATACATCGCTCTTGCTCTGTCAATACTTGGTGCCGTGTTTTCAGCTTTGATGGGTGAACGTTATGTGCATGAAGAACATGGTGTTATTGAACCTAATAAAAATGTAGGGGAGGCTGCAAATGGAAGTAAATAATCTCATTGAAAAATATTTCAAAGTAAAGAAAATAATGGCAATAATCCATAGGTCTGTGGCATTGGAAGATAATGATATGACTCTCACTGATGCCGTTGTATTTATGAAGATAAATAGTGAAAATGAGATGACACTTGGCAGATTATCAGATCTTACAGGTTTCTCTAACACACTGATAACTTTCACCGTTGATTCCCTAGAGTCAAAAGGTCTAGTTACAAGAACAAGAGGAAAGGACAGGAGAACAATATTGGTGACAGTCACTGAAAAGGGAAAAGAAAAATACAGTACCATGAAAGATTCTTTCAACAGGAATTTCAGTAAACTCTTTTCCAAACTCAGTGATGATGAAATTGAAAAACTTATGAATGATTTCAACGATATAATAAACATAATGGAAAAGGTAGTTTCTGACTAAATATATAGAAAAACAATAATTACTCTTTTTTATTGTTTAATTTAATGGATTTACTATTTGGACCTGTACCCTCAAGAAGACTTGGCAAAAGTCTTGGAGTCAATAACATTCCAAATAAAATTTGTTCATACGGATGCGTTTACTGTCAGCTTGGACAGACCTCTAATTTTCAGATTGAAAGGAGAAAATATTATTCTCCTGAGGAAATATTTTCCGAAGCCAAGACCAAAATTGAAAAAATTGATAGAAAGAACATAGATTACATTACCTTCGTACCCGATGGGGAACCTACACTAGATATCAATCTTGGAAGAGAGGCATACCTGCTGAAATCACTGAATATTCCACTGGCAATAATTACCAATTCCTCTCTTGCAGATAATGATAAGGTCAGAGAGGACCTGATGAATTTTGATCTTATATCATTGAAAATAGATGCAGTAACAGAAGAAAATTGGAGAAATATTAACAGACCAGATCCGAAGCTTAATCTTAATTCTATAAAGCAAGGAATTGTTGAACTGTCATCGGAATATAAAGGCAAATTAATCACTGAAACTATGATGATAAATGGCATTAACTATGATAATGAAATTTCTCAAATAGCTGAATTCCTGAAAATAATCCATCCTTCAGAATCATATATTTCAGTCCCCATTCGTCCAACACCAGAAAAATGGGCATTACCTCCGGAAGAAGGGGTTCTGAACAAAGCATATCAGGTATTTTCCGGTGTAGTAAGCAAAGTTGAATTTCTTACTGGTTCAGAAGTTGGTGAATTTTATTCAACAGGGGATTTCGAGAAAGATGTACTGTCGATTACATCCGTCCATCCTATAAGGGATGATTTCATGGATAGATTCTTAAAGAAGTATGGGAAGAATTACGAAATTATAGAAAGAATGATAGAGGAAAAGAAAATAGTGAAGGTTCTATTTAATGACCATTATTTTTTCCTCAGGAATTTCAAGGAGAGGGTATCTCTTTTACATTAGTTGAACTTCTCATCCTGATAAGAGAAGATGCAATTACTGAGATGGTTATAGTTGCCAGTATAATTATTGAATAGGTATATTGATCTATGAACCCCCTTGAAAGGGAGTATGTTGCTATGACTATTCCCACTGCACCCCTCCCTCCCATAATACCCGTCGTTTTCCATATATTGTTTGGTATTATTACCTTCTTTAAAACAAGATGATCAAGGTAAAGGGATGATAACAGATCTATGGCTATTATTGTAAAAACAATAATGATGCCGAAGAAACCTGGGATAGACTTTATGGAACCAGCAATACTGAAAAATATGGGGATGAAAAATGTATTGTTCAGGATCCTTAATGAGGTTGTAAGAGAATTAAAAATCTCATTTCCTAAAAACTCCTTCCTGATAAGTATACCTGCAAAGAATGCCCCGAGTATGAAACTTATATTGAGGTTATTAAAAAGTGATGATATTACTAGTGCAAATAGTATGATGACTGACATTGCGAGCTCATCTACTTTTTTGATGTTTTTGAATAATACTGAATCGAGGCTTATTTTATAATGAATCAAAAGTTTATCAGCAATAAATATTAGTAACATAATAAGAAAAACTACCAGAAGGACGAATGCTGTATAGGATACTGTACCTCCTATTGAACCTATAAGGATGAAAGAGAATAGATCCACGAGTACTACCGTAAGCAGGATTATCTGCCCATCTCTTTCATTTGTCAGGTTATTCTGCATAACGAGTACGGATATTATTGAAATTGATGGAACAGAAACAGAAAGGGCTATTGCGAGTGAACTTATAATAGATAAATGAAGGATCATATATGAAAACAGAAGAATAATGAGCATAGGGATTCCAAATGAGCTTAGAGAGAGAAGAAGCGCGTGCCTTATATTTTTCGTGAATAGGTCTGTCGTTACCTCGATACCTATTAATAAAACTATAAAAAAGATGGATATATCTTCTATGGCTGTGATCTGACTATTTATCTGAATAATGTTGAGGACTGCAGGGCCTATAATAATACCGGAAATTAATTGCCCCACAACTCTTTCTGTTCCTAGTCTGTGAGCTATTTCACCAAGTAATGTGGAGGCAAATAATATTATTAGAATATCTGTAATTATATCCATTTTAAATCGAATGTGCCAGGTAGTCTGTCCTTCCGCCATCCACGAGTAATACCTGACCGTTCATGTAATCTGATTCATCTGATGCAAGAAACACTGCTACCTTTGAGACATCATCCACTCTGCCATATCTTCCTATAGTGGTACTTTTTTCCAGAAAGTCCTTTATCTTCTTTGTCTCTTCCGGTGTCCTTGCAAATGTGGTCAGGTCTGTCTCAATCCATCCTGGAGCTATGCTATTTACTCTTATTCCATATTTTGAAAAATCAAAGGCCATCCTTTTTGTGAGATTTATCACAGAGGCTTTAGTCATAGAATAAAACGTGGTATTGCTGAAAGCAGTCCCTATGCCTGCGTTGGATGCAATGTTGATTATTTTACCACGTGATTTTTTTAGCAATTCTAGAGATTCCAGGGTTGAATAAATAACTCCCATCACATTGGTATCAATCATTCTTCTCACCTTATTCTCGTCAAAATCTTCGAAAGGCATATTCAACATTATTCCAGCGTTATTTACAAGAATGTCTAGTTTGCTAAATTCCTTATCTACAATGTTTACAGCCTCTTTCACCTCATTTCTCTTTGTTACATCGCATTTAACTATCTTTATTCCATCTCTTTCCAGATTTATAGCCATTTCTCTGCTACTATTATATGTTATGACAACACCCGCCCCTTCCTCTTTAAATTTTAAAGCAATTTCCCGTCCAATTCCCTTGGACCCACCGGTTATAAGGGCTACCTTTCCTTCTAATCTTGACATGATTTCATATGGCATCCATCGTATAAAAAATTAATGCAACTTCCTCGCATTTCGAAATAATGCACAATTATTGGAGATGTCCATCCACCACGTCATATTTTAATAATTCGAAAGTATAGAGCTGCAGTGAAAGTAGTTATAATTGCTGAAAAAACGAGCGCCGCGATCAGGATAGCTTCATCCTTGGCAGATTCATCTGTGAAAAGAGAGAAGATTGGTTCTGGCTACGTTTTCAGTTTTGAAAAGGAAAATAGCCAATATTCTGTACTTCCCCTACGGGGCCATATTATTGAAATAGACTTTCCTGAAAAATACAACAGTTGGAAGCTCGACAAATTGAAGGAGATGGTATATGAGAAACCTGTCGAGAGAATTAAGATAAAAGGCATAGATAATGTTCTGAGAAAGCTCTCATCTGAGTCAAATCTGGTTATAATTGCAACTGATTATGACAGGGAGGGAGAACTCATAGGAGTTGAGGCTCTCAGACTGATGGAGAGAGAGAAGGGGGTAAAGAGAGCGAAGTTCAGCGCACTCACTAAGTCTGAATTACTTGATTCTTTCAATAACCTTTCGGAGGTTGATTATAATCTTGCTGGCTCAGCTGAATCAAGACAGGTGATAGATCTTATCTGGGGAGCAATTCTGACAAGATTTTTCAGTATTGAAACTAAAAGGTTGGGAAAGGAGTTCATTTCAGTAGGCAGAGTACAGAGTCCTACCCTGGGCATCCTCGTTGAAAGGGAAATAGAGATCAGGGATTTTATTCCGGAAACATATTATGAACTTTATCTTCTCTATAGAGGATTGAGATTCACCTACACTGGAAACCCTATAAAGGATGAAAAGGAGGCTAACGATCTTCTGAAGAAGGTGAAGTTGGAAAAAACAGGTATAGTATATAACGTTGAAGAAAAGGAGAGAACTATTTACAGACCGACACCATTTTCCACCACAGAATTCCTGAAGGAAGCTAACAAGATGGGCATTTCCGTTGAGAAAGCTATGGGAATAGCTGAAACACTTTACCAGCAGGGAAAGATTTCATATCCAAGGACAGATAATACTGTTTATCCCAGGACAATAAGTACAAAAAATGTATTGACCTCATTAGAGAATTCATACCTGAAAAAGGAAATTCAAAGTCTCGTCAAAGAGAGTAAGCTGGTTCCATCTAGAGGAAAGGTTGAGACGACCGACCACCCTCCAATATATCCGGTAGCTCCTATAAGGAAGGACGAATTAAAGGGCGATTACTTCAGGATATATGATCTGATTGCGAGAAGATTTCTAGCTACTCTTGCTGAAAATGGAGTTGCAAATGAAAAAATTTACACGGTGAAGGTAAATGGCCTGGAATTCAATTACACTTCGTCATTTTTAATGAAGGAAGGGTGGATGAAATATTACCCATTCGTATACTACCAGGAAAAGGAGGATCCGAATCTTACGAAAGATTCTGAATTCGGTTATGATGATGCTTTAATTGATACAAAACAGACCACTCCTCCTCCAAGGTACTCTCAGGGAGCTCTGGTCGAAAAAATGGAGAAACTGATGCTCGGCACAAAGAGCACTCGCCACGACATTATCCAGAAGCTCTATGACAGGGGTTTCATAGAGGGTAATCCTATTATTGTTAAACCACTTGGAATGGCTCTTGTAGAATCTCTTTTACTGAATTCGGTGGATATAGTTAAGCCTGAAATGACTGCCAAACTTGAAAATGAGATGGACCTGATAGCGTCAGGCAAGAAGGAAAAGGAAGAAGTTATTCAGGACAGCAGACTTATGCTTGAAAAACTCATTGATGATCTTCTTAATAAAGCAGGGAAGATAGGTGAGAAATTTAATGAAACATTGAAGAAGGAAAGAAAAGTTGGCACCTGCCCTAAATGTGGTTCAGATCTAATTATTGACAATGGTAAAAATTATAGATTTATTAAATGTGTCGGGCCTTCAAATGATTTCTTTTATTTCCTTCCAAGAACCGGCAAGATTGAAATTACTGATCAGAAATGCCCTGAATGTGGCCTATTCCTGATAAAAGTTATAAGGAAGGGTCAGAAACCAGAACTCAGATGCGTGGATCCAAAATGTAAATATAACTCAAGCAGGGAAAATTTTGGAAAATGTCCATCAGATGGAGGAAATCTGATACTGAGGAGGAGCAGGATGGGTACTAAATTCATAGGATGCAGTAATTACCCCAAATGTACTGTGACTCTTTCAATTCCCCAGAATATAGAGATAATACCCACAGATGAGATTTGTTCTGTAGACGGTTATCCAGTAGCAATATTCAAGTACAGGGGAAAAGAGGTGAAGCAATGTCTGAATCCGAAGTGCCCAAGCAGGCGTGGTACAGGAGACTGATTTTCCTATTCATTTTCATCCTTACAAATATTCTGGCTGTGTATTCCCTACCCCTATTCGTATCACCCGCAACACAGTCATTGAAACAATCAAGTGGAAATTCTCTCATTTTCCCCATATATTATATAACTGCCATAATTCTTTTCACTCTCGTATTCATATATCTTGGAAGGAAACGTAAAATTTCTATTCTGAAAAGCTTGGTGGGGATTTTGCTTGGATATTCTCTTTTTGTAATACTCCTTATGGATTTTTCTTTCCTTTATTTGATTCCAGATCTGTTACTTACTATTATGTTAACTATTGCCCTTATCTTCTATTCCTTCAGGAAAATAAAGATAGCTATTTACAGCCTTGGAATTATACTTGGGGCAGGAATTTCAGCCATTCTTGCATCCATTATCACACTCCAGATAACAATTGTTATAATGGCAATATTTGCAATCTATGATTATCTTTCAGTTAATATATCAAAGAGTATGATAGAAGTGGCTGAAACTGCCATGGATTCCGGGCTTCCACTCTTGTTCACGGCAGGTGAAGGTGACGAAACCATAGCAATGGGGTTCGGAGATACAGTGCTTCCAACGTTTGCCCTGATGGCTATACTCGTAAACCTGAATTTTACAGCATATGCGATTTCTCTCGCATTCGCAGTTGCTTCATTCATACCGATGATGTATTTCGCTTCCAAAAAACCACAGCCAGGTCTTCCTTATATGATGAACGGAATATTCATCGGTCTGATAATTTATTTAATATTTATAAATTTCATATTTCATTAAAGATATACTGTAAATTATTTTTCATAGAATAACTGGGAAAATTAGGAAAAATATATATACTCGGTATGACATATTGATGCCATATAACAGACGATCGTCATACAGTGAGGTAAAATGTTCCTAAAAAGAATAGAAATGGAAAATTTCAAGTCCTTTGGAAAAAGGACGGTTATAGATTTCAAGAGAGGATATACCAGCATAACTGGACCAAATGCCTCGGGGAAAAGTAATATTGGAGATGCTTTGCTTTTTGTTCTGGGAACTAAAAGTAATAAAGCTTTGAGGGCTCAGAAACTCACTGATCTGATTCATAGGAACAATTCAGGAAAATTATCTCCATACCTCAAGGCCAGTGTGACATTTGACAATTCTGATAAATCCATACCGCTGGATTCCAATGAAGTCACATTCACCAGGGTGGTAAAACTTTCAGAAAGCAATGATGATTATTCCTCGTACTATTTCATAAATGAAGATAAGGCCAGACTCCAGGATTTTGAATACCTTCTTGAAAAGGCCAAGATTTTTGCAGATGGATACAATTTCGTCAGACAGGGTGATATCACAAGTATAGTAGAGATGACACCCAATGAAAGAAGAGGAATTTTGGAAGAAGTGGGGGGAATCTCTGCATATAATCAGGAAATACAGAAAACTGGAGAAGATAGGAATAAAGTTCAGGAAAATATGGTAACGGTTCAGGCATTGATCACGGAAATTAGCACAAGGGTGGAATTATTATCCTCGGAAAAAGATCAGGCTCAGCTTTACCTTGATAAGAAGAATGAAATGAATAAACTGGAAGGTATCCTGAAGCACAGAAAGAAAGCAGAGATTGAAAGAGAAATAACTACAATTAATGAACAGATCAGCAGGATAAACAAAGAGATCGGGGATGCTGATATCTCTATCAAGAATCTTGTTACCAAAAACAATGAACTGGAAGATAGGTTAAAAAATCTCGAAAAAGATAACAGGGAAATAGAAGAATTCCAGAGGATAAAGGCCGATCTTGATTCAAAGAAACTGATTTATGCCAAAGGTCAGATGGAACTTGATAATCTGGAGGAGAAAATATCCGGGTCCAGGACGGAAATAGAAGAATTGAAAAAAAGGAAAAAAAAGCTTGAGGATGAATTATTTTCACTGAATAAGGATTTTACAGATCAGGAAAACAATTTCAAAAGAGAAAAGGAAAAACTCACCTCACTTGAAAGACAGATAGAGGAACTTGATAATAAGTCAAGAGATTCAATAAACAGGAATGATGAATTGAATAAAAAGATTGAAACATTAAGGAAGGAAAAGGATAAAGTAATGAATGAATTCAATAGCATTTCCTCCGAAGAAGCAAAACTTGAGGCGAAAAAAAATAGTTTGATTGAGGAAATATCAAAGGGAGAAGAGGAAGTTCAGACAATTGAATTTTCAATCAAGGATAATGACTGGAGAATCAAGAATCTTAATAAGGTGGATAACACCTCAGATTCCCTTAAGAAGAGATATCTAGAAATAAAAAATAAATCTTCGGCACTCCGGCAGGAAGAAGAGCTCCTGACGAGAGAGATTGAGAAGCTTGAAGGAGAAGCTGGAAGAATCCAGGGCGTTAAATTATCAGGCATCTGGGATAGCATAAATTTTATTCTTTCCGAAGCTTCTAAAGGCAGTCTCAAAGGTATCAAGGGGACCGTTGATTCACTGATTTCATATTCAAAAGAGCATGAAAAGGCTGTCAGGGCTGCAGGGGGGAGCAGGTTGCAGAGCATTGTAGTAGAGACGGATGCGGATGCTCAGGCAGCTATAGAACTTCTTAAAAAAAGAGAGAAGGGTAGACTTACATTCCTGCCACTAAATAAAATAATACCTCTGAGGCCAAAAGGAAGATCATTGATGCTTTCGCAGGATAAAAGAACACTGGGACTGCTAATAAATAATATAAACTATGATAAATCCCTTGACAGTATTGTGAGTTATGTTTTATCCGATACCATACTCGTCTCGGATATGAATGTGGCCAGGGAGATAATGGGTGGGGTCCGTATTGTCACTCTTGACGGAGATCTTATAGATCCAAGCAACGCAATGACGGGGGGAAATCTTGGAAAGAGAGAGATCGAGAAAGATATAGAGTCTATAACATCAAAGCTTTCAAATTTAAAAAATAAAAGAAAGGAAATCAGAGATGAATTGAATGAACTGGAAGAAGAATTAAGAAGTATCACGGAGAAAATTAATAAGGCAAATGTAGAGGCTGGGAAAGGGGAAGGTACCTACCAGCAGCTTACGGAAAGAAAGAAAGAGCTTGAGGAACAGCTCAGGAAGAAGAAAGATTATTTGGATGGAAGGAAGAGATTGTTGGAACTTAATAAGGATGAGATTTCAAGAATTAAAAATCAGGTCCTTTCCTTATCAAAGGAACTATCCAGTATTGATGAAAGCATAGAGAAGACGAACAAGGAGAGGGATTCTCTACTTGATAAGGAAACAAGAGATAAAATTTCATCTCTCAAGGTGCAATTCAATCAGCAGAAAGGAATTGTTGATTCTTTCATGGTTGGGCTTAATGATTTAAAAGTTAAGAGAGGATCTTTGAACGCTACCATTAATTCCATTAATGAATCAATTTCAGCAGAGGACAGGGATTTGAAATCAAATGAGGAACTTAAGAAAAAACTGCTTGATGAAACTGCGAAAATGAAAAATGAGATAGAAGCGATATCCTTAATTTATGATAAGATGGAATCAAAACTTAAAGAGAAGGGGAAGGAGATAGAACAATTAAACAATGAAAAATTCAAGGTTAGAAGCGAGATAGACTCCCTTAACACAGTTAAGAAGACAAAATTTGATTTCATGCTTTCCCTGCAATCTAAGATAAGTGATGCAGAACAGAGGCTAAATGAGATCAAGAGGGAAATAGAAGATAGGAAATTATCATTTTCAGATGATCACAGATCTTCCGAAGAAATAAGGAAGGAAATAACACTAATAGAGAACACGCTAAAGCAGATGGAACCTGTGAATCTTAAGAGCATAGATGACTATAACCAAGAGAGCCTGAGACTGAAGGAATTGAAGGAGAAAAAGGAACACCTCGAACTTGAAATAAGCAAACTTCAGGATCTTGAGAAAAGACTGGAGGAGCAGAAGAAAATTGTATTTCTCGAGGTATTTGAAAAAGTTAATGAGAATTTCATAAATATTTATCGGGAACTGACAAATGGTGGAGAAGGATATCTCTACCTTGAAAATGTAACAAACCCATTTGATGGTGGTCTATTTATAAGAGCATCCTCAAAGGGAAAGAAGGTAGATAATCTGGCTTCACTGAGCGGTGGAGAAAAGAGTCTAGCAGCTCTATCTTTTATCATAGCAATACAGCAATATGATCCATCTCCAATATATTTCATGGATGAGGTAGATATGTTTTTGGATGGAGTTAACGCAGAGAATGTCGGAAGGATGTTCAGGCGGAATTCTGATAGTGCCCAAATCATTGCTGTGACGCTCAGAAAGTCAACGATGAAATACGCACATCAGATGATCGGTGTAACTTATCAGGATAGAAGCAGCATAGTTATAACAAAGGATATGGGACAAGAGGAACAGGTGATATCATGAGTATGGAAATAATAACGGGAATACTTAATGAGGAGAGAGATAAGACAGTCATAGAGAAGATGGTTGAAAATGAGCTCAATCCCGAGCTGGAGAAGAGGAGAACAGAGATTATTCTGAAGGTGCTTGAGGTTGTAAGCAAATATGACCTTGATCCATGGAATATTGATCTTGAAAAGTTCACAAAGATTTTCATGGATGAGATTAATGATGAATTCAGGGATTTTCCAGTAGCTGGAAAAATAATCTACTTTGCATGGATAAATCTCAGGATGAAGAGTGAAATCCTTATTCCTAAAAATGAAGTTATGGAAGAACAACAGGATGATATGTTCTACGATTATTCCCAACAGGAAACTGAAAATTATGAAAATTTGTCTTTGTCATATATACCCGTTGAAAAAAGGAATATAACCGTTCAGGACATAATAGACGCAATAAAGAATACCCCTCTTAATGCAGTCAGGAATAGTCTAAAGAAAGCTAAAAAAATAATATTTCAGGAGAATTCCCACCCCGAAGACCTTCACATAATCATTAAAGAAATATGGAGAAGGATGATTGATCTCGGTACGGATCATTTCCCTATGGATTCAATACTTGAGGGCTCAAGGGAGGATCTTATAGATGTTATAATATCAACTCTTTTCCTTACATACTATGGCAGGACAGAGGTAAACCAGGAGATACCATACGGAACAATATGGATTAAAATCGTTGATAAATCAGAAGCCCAGTCTCCTGTACCAGAGACAAAGTTGCAGGAAGATCTATTCGCAGTATGATCAAGGAATTAATAGATGCTAAAGGATTTAGGGTAAAAGTACCTGAAAATATCAGAGGTATAATCAGCCTTAGCCCTGCTGTAACAGAGATACTTTTCGATCTGGGACTTGATGATTCTATCGTTGGTGTCACGCCATATTGTGTACGTCCTGATAAAGCCAGGGAAAAGAAGAAGGTTGGCAGTTATGGCTATGTAAATACAGAACTTTTAGACAATATGAAACCAGATTTGATACTTACCGTCACTGGCTATCAGGATAAATTGGTTGAAAGACTGAGAGAAAAATTCAATGTGTTTTCTTTTGAGCTACCGTCAACACTTTCAGGTATTTTAGATCTTGTTGTGAAAGTTGGCCTAGTAACAGGAAAATCTGAAGAAGCTAGGAATATAGAATCCCAGCTTATTGAAAGGTTGAATAAATTGAACAAATTCAATGGTGAGTCCGTGTATATAGAACTTGATCTTGGAGGTCCAGTAACATTTGGTGCTCTGTCTTACATTACTGATTCACTATTTTTCATGGGTCTTGATCCAATTTACAAGAAAGAGATAAAGGAATGGATTATCCCAGATTTCGAGTACATCAAGAATATAAACCCATATTTCATAATATTTGAACCGAAAATGTTCTCCAGAAGGGATGGGAATACTATAGAGAGAATTATTAAAGATAGAAACTGGGAAAATATTGACGCTCATTTAGGTAAAAGAATATTTGTAACTCCTGGCAACTATGATTTTTTTGCCCATCATGGTCCTTCATTTATTAGAGAGGTATTACCATGGCTTGCTTCTAAGGTACCTAAATAAATTTCTGCATCACGTAAGCATCTGATCCATCGTTATAGTAAGAAGGAAGGAGTCCTGTTACTATATATCCCTTATTTTTGTAGAAATTAATTGCTTCAGTATTATCGGTCTTAACTTCCAGTTTAATCCTGTTAACCTTTACCTTTGATGCCTCCTGTTCAAAAAGAGTTATTAGACCTGATCCTATGCCCATTTTTCTGTACGGGCTATCAACAGCAAACATCAGTATTCTGGCTTCCTTTTCTCCTGATAGACCGCCACATATAAATCCAGCAACCTTGTTTTCTGCCATTCCAATGATAAAGGCCCCTGGCCAAGATCTATAAATATCTAAAAAAATAAAATCATTATATCGTTCAGTCAGGTTACGTCTTGTTATTTCAATGATCTGTTGGAGATATTCCGACCTGAATGTCCTGAACTGAACGAACATATTTTCAGAATGTCTGAATTTCACCTTTTACAAGCATATCGGTTATCCTGTTCAGATGGGCCAGCCAATCGTCAGCAATATTAGTGAAATCTTTAAGATATTTCTTTGCAGTGGCCTGATCAGCCCCCACTATTTGTATATTGGCAACATGAGGGTCATCTATTGGCCTTCCTATCTGAGAGACAATTCTTACATGTATTTCTTCTACCTCACCATTTGATTCTTTATGGCATTGCTCTGCAATTTTCCAGGCTGCCAGGTTGTAAAGCTTTCCTACGTGAGTTACTGGATTCTTTCCTGCAGCTGCTTCCATACTCATTGGTCTGTAAGGTGTTATGAGACCGTTAACCCTGTTTCCTCTCCCTACAGATCCGTCATCTCCATTTTCCATTGACAAACCCGTTACAGTGAGATAATATATATTGTCTTTAGGGCTATCAGCAGTATTTACATATACGTTCACATTCCTTTTGGTATTTTTCTGGACATGCTTTAATATCATTTCCCTGGCTTTTTCTTTCTTGTCCTGATAATCTTCCTCATTTTTAAGATATTTGCCTACCATAGCCGCAGCTACTGTGAGGTTTATTGTATCTCCCTTCCTGAATCCCATTACTTTAACATCATAGCCTAGTGATGGAATTATTTTCTTCAATTCTCCATTGATGTAGTGTTCCGCATCAAGAACTGCCCTTTCTGTTTCAGAAAATGGTGCAAAACCTACCCCGAATGATGTATCATTTGCAAGAAGTTTGGCAGTATCGTACAGCGATCTCAAATCAACTGATCCGTGACCTATTCTGCAGTCAACCATTATGTCGCTTTCAACATCTATTGTATTGAACCTTTCCCTTAGATATTGAATTGCGGCCTTTGTTGCAATACTCCTGTATGGAATTCTTTCACCATTTACTGTAGTTGTGGCCCTTCCTGATAGAAGTATATATACTGGCTCCAAAACTACCCCCCCATTGAAAGCTGGCTGTGATTGACCCCCAACTACCTCTACCTGATCAGTATTGTGATGCAGTATCCTGCCATAATGCTTTAGGTAATAGTTTGAAAGAGCCCTGCTAACGGATTCAGCTATTCCATCAGAAACGGAGTCTGGATGCCCGATTCCCTTTCTTTCTACTATTTCAACTTCTCTTTTTTCAACCGGCGCCTGTGGTAATGATTCTACGACGATATTTCTTTCCATTATGGATTCCTCCAATATTTACTAAAATCTCATTCTACAATTAAAATGTTTGTAACAATGAAAATAATAAAACAATAGTTTATCTATTTTTAAACATTTCATGTATGATGATTGAACCTAACAGTAGGAATGCAATTATTTCAGTTTCCAATAAACAAAAAACTGATCTACTTGCAAAGAAACTTATTGAGGAAGGATACAAAATTTTTGCAACCAGGGGAACTGCTGAATATCTTAGAAAATTTTCATTTGAAATTTATGATGTTGAAGAGGTCTCTAGAGTACCTGAAATTCTGGAAGGCCGTGTTAAAACACTCTCATCTTACCTTCTTGGTGGGGTATTGGCGAAAGACAGAAATGACCCTGATATCAAAAAATTTGGAATTGTTCCAATTGATCTTGTTTATGTTGAGCCGTATCCGTTCATTGAAAAATATCTTGAAGGAAAAATTGATCTTGTTGAGGATATAGATATCGGTGGCATAACGCTTCTGAGAGCTGCTGCAAAAAATTTCAAGAGAGTGATAGTAATTCCTGGATCAAAATACATTGATGAAATTATTGAAAACATGAAAAGAGGAGATATTCCCCCAGAAATGAAAAGAAAACTTGCGTCCATCACATTCAATATAACCTCATTGTATGATCATATGATATCAGAGTGGTTTGAATCCTATGATGATATATTTATTATAGGAGGGAAGAAATTTATTGACTTGAGATATGGAGAGAACCCACATCAGAAGGCATTCTCCTACAATATTTATGAGCCATTCTTTGAAATGGTGAAGGAGGGAAAGGAGATAAGTTACAACAACATCATGGATGCCTGGGCAGCTTGGGAGTTGTCTCTTAGACTGGGCGAGACTTCTTCAGTAGTTGTAAAGCATGGTTCCCCCTGTGGCGCATCAGTAGGAAAAGATTCCCTCCAGATGGCTCATGAATCTGATCCAGTTTCTGCCTATGGAGGCGTTTATGCTGTCAATGGAACTGTTAGGGTAGAAGAGGCCAGATTCCTCAAGGATAAATATCTCGAAGTTTTAATTGCTAAGAAATATGATGAAGATGCTCTGGAAATTCTCTCCAAAAAGAAAAATCTCAGAATACTGAAAGGCAATCAGGACGTTTACAGGATACCGGATATTAAAACGGCAGGAAATATAATTCTGACACAAGAGTGGAATAGAAGGTCAGAAAATATCTTTGAAACTGTTATCGGTAATATAGATAATGTAATGAAAAGAGATCTGGAATTCGGATGGGAAGTTATAAAATCCATTAAGAGCAATGCAATAGTTGCAGTAGATGGGATGCGTGTCATTTCATCATCAGGAGGGCAGCCTAACAGGGTTGACTCCGTGAAATTATGTCTTGAGAGAGCCAAGAAAGCTGATAAAATTACGGAAAAAACTATTCTTATATCAGACGGTTTCTTTCCATTCAAGGATTCAATGGAACTGATCCATGAGTATGGAATAAATATTGTGGCTGCTCCGATGGGATCAATAAGAGATGAGGAAGTAATTGATTACGCTAAGAAAAACGGAATGGTTTTTGTAAAAGTGAATGAGAGAGCTTTTAAACATTGATCACGGTATGTATTTAAACGTACCTGATTTTATTTCCGTTATTTCGCCCTCAGAAAGAAGGCTCTCCACTATTTTCTCCAGTTCTTCGACTCCTATCTTTTCACTCAACCTTTCATTCAGCTCTTCGAAGGTGATTTCTCTGAAATCCTTGATCAAGTGAAGCACTAAATCTCTATTGCCAGTATTGCTCTTCGCCACCACACTTTCCACTATTGCTCTGAATTTCTCAACATCTATAGACCCCTTTCTCTGAAGTCTTTCCTCAATACCTCTCGCAAGTCTTTCTGATTCCATTATTTTAGAAATTTCGTCTCTTTCCCTTATCCCAGATGATATAATCCTTGAAACATTTATAATTCTCCTATGAAGGAAATAGGCGGATGAAATTTCTGCGTATTTTCTCTCTGCTGATGTAACCTTGAATATTTTCTCAGCGTAAAACCTCTTGCTTATGTATCCCTGATTATTTGAAATGGAAATTTTTCCAATCGCAATTATATCGTTTCCTTCCTCAATTTCATCTAGCAATTCCAGACTGTAGTCATAGAATTGCCCCACATACAGGAAAATTTCATTAAGGCTATCTCTCACCTTGACTATTGTCTGCTTCTCCTCATCATTTCTTGATGTGAACTGACCGGCGAGCATGAATCTGTTTATTAAAAGACCCATCTCGCTCAGCCCATATTTTACAGCTTTCTCCTCCCCGGACGTTACAATTTCATCGACACCCAGAAGTTCTGGACTCAGAACTCTCTGGGCCGGTTCTCTCTCTATCATCTCAATTCCTCCATCATTTCCGAGTATCTTCTATTCAACTCTTCCTCACCAAGAACGCTCATTTCTTCCATCTCCATATAGTAACTTTCTGATCCCCTGAAGCCATATAAGGAGAAATCCACAAATTTTAGATTTATTTTATTTTCTATAGCATTTATTACTGTCTGGATATCACCCTTTTCAATTACACTGTTAGCTTCTTCATCCTTCATCCCTATAACTGAAAGAAGATTCTTTTGATAAACGAAGACACTTGGACAGAGTGTGCCATCATCTATTACCAGGCTTACCCTCAATATTTTCTTTGGAGGCGAGTCCGGGTGATTTTCGCATCTCCCATTCTTGACTATTTTACCGCAAACAGTGCATACTTCCACCACTGGATTTCTTGAATAAATTTTAGTGACCATACCCGTTCCACGCACCCTTCCCCTCTCAGAACCTGACAATTGCTCCAGATTCTTGAAAAATTCTTCTCTGCTTGTTATTACTTTTATTTCGCTCCCCTTCCCTATATTGAGGTAAAGTCTTTCTTTAAACTGTTTAACAGAGGCATTTGATATTTCTACTTCTCCTTCTTCTAAAGGGACTCCCCAGCTTCTCACACCAATTGTACCTGTATCGTCAGATAGTACACCACTGAACATTGTTGTACCGTCCTTTCCAACATTTTCCCTTGATCCTGTAACTCTCAGATTTCCTCTTATTGACAGCGAATACATATCTGGTTTTAGATCCTTTATCTTCAATTTTGCATTTGATACATCCGTATTCTTTGATTTTTCAATGATCATTAGCTGGTTTCTGTTTGATAATGTAAGGTAAGGTTTTCCATTAAATTCACCCACCTTGGCATCCTTTATCAGGATGTAATCTCCTTTTGAATACTGATTGGATGGGTCAAATATTGTAAATGGAATTTTTCCCTTTTCATCCTCAAGATACCCCATACATCTTTTCCTCTTCTTTCCATCCTTTTCAAAATCTGTGCACCTTATGCTGTTTATTTTACCAATGAGATTTCCGCTATAACCAATATTTGCCTCTGAAAGATTAGGAGCTCCAAAAAATGTGTGCATATCACCAGAATATTTTTTTATAATTTCAAGAGCTATACTTATAGCACTCTCTTTTTGATTCTTGACTCTGCTGCTGAATTCTGCCACCGCTTCCTGATTCCCTGATAGTGTTTTTTTTAACTTTTCTATATACTCCTCTATAAACCCGTCATAAACCAAAACTTACCTACCCCTTTATCATTAATGTAATCAAGCAATAAAATTTATTCCCTTCCTTCAGGCGTATAATATTCTTCTCCTGTAATACCCTGGTTTAGTGATTATCTGGTATGCGGTAAGGAATTCATTTTCAAAGAGTATGTATTTTTCTCTTCCCAGATTTATTCCTTTTGATCTGGCAAATTTTCTTGGATTCTCAGTTATCATTTTGAGTATTTCTTCAGGCTTTATATATCCCAAATTCCTCTGGTACCTGTAGAGGAATTCTGCCTCCTGCCATATGTTAGGTTCAGTTATGAAGACGTTATCAGTCCCCATCATTACCGTGCAGCCTGCTTTCAGCATTCTACTGTAATCAGTTTTTTTCCCGAAGAATACATTTGATCTGGGTGTTATCGCAATAGGAATATTATTTTTTGAAATTATACTGAGATCATCCTGAGTGGCTTCGATGGAGTGTACTATAAAATCAGGTTTCAGACCTAATAATAAATCTATATCTTCCCTCTTATTTTCACTGAAATGGATGGCAAATAATTTTTTATATTTCTTTGCTTCAGCGCTTAAAAGTTTTAACCACTCATACTCGTAATCTGATATGGAACTGACACCAAACCCATAAGATTTTTTCAGGAGATATATTATTTCCTCCTCTTTCCCCGGCCTTGTCAGGAATATACCCTTAATCCCCTTGAATCCTGGAACAATACTTAAGCCGCGTATTCCAGATTCCCTGAAATCTATAAATGCTAAAGTTCCTTGCTCTCTCATATAATCAATACTTCTTCTCATTGCTCTGGCCATTTCTATACTGTCAGCATTTTCTATTTTTTTCATCTTGAACCCCCCTGGCCCAACAATCTCTGGCACCCCGCCGACTGGTTCTTCATCTATGAAAGAGTCACCAATGTGAGTATGAAAATTGACTGGGGCAGGTACCAGTGTCCCTTCCACATCAGGTATTATTCTTTCGTCAACGAACTTGTTCCTGTTCACTATTAAAGTAGCCCTGATCATCTTTCCATCATAGAATATGTTACCTTTGAATACTATGTCCTTCATTTTATTGTTATCTTTAATCAGTATAATATTTTTAAGCAGATGATATTATCAAATTAATGAAAAATATCCTTGAACAGCAAGATCTGAGAAAGGATGGAAAGAGAAAAGAAATTCTGGAAGCTGTGAATCAGGCCTTTTTTAAGAATGATCCAGCTTTAAAGGTGAGATCTTACATAGAGAATAGAAGCGATATCCTGAAATCCAAAAGGATAAAGGTAATTGGATTTGGTAAAGCTGCTTATGAGATGTATTTAGGCGCACAACAGGCACTTGGGAACAGGATTGTGTATGGTGGCATAATAATACCGGATGATTTGGTAGTTGATAATAATATTATAAATGCTGAAGTATTCCATGGCACCCACCCATTCCTCTCAGAGAAATCCATTGACAGCACGGAGAAACTGATATCTAAACTTTCTCCACTAAGCAGGGAAGATACTGTCCTGGTCCTGATATCAGGAGGAGGATCTTCGCTTTTCGAATTATTAAATGAAGGGATAACTCTTGAGAAATACCGGGAAATCACTAAATGTATGATGAACAACGGAGCAGACATCCAGGAACTCAATGCGGTAAGATACTTATTCTCAAAGGTAAAGGGAGGTAAACTTAAGAATTTTCTTTATCCAGCAAGGATTATAAGCCTGATAATCTCGGATGTCCCCGGGGATGATATAAGGTTCATTGCTTCAGGACCTCTTTCTGACCCACCTGATGATAGCCTTATTTTTAAAACGATAAAGAAATTCGGAAAGAAATGTTCCCTTGATTTTAATTATAAATATATAAATAATTTAAAAAATTTTGATGCTGAGAACAACATCATAATCAGGAACGAGGATTTTGTGTTTGAAATATCAGAATATTTGAAGACCAGGGGGCATAGAGTCCTGAATCTCGGATCTGGAATAAGCGGTTCAGTAACAAATGTCTCCAGAATGATTCATAGAATTTCTGAGGATTATTTCCGTCTTATTGATAGGCCTTATTTCTTCGTTGGAGGAGGAGAGACTTCAGTTAAGGTAAGGGGGAAGGGAATAGGTGGGAGGAACCTCGAAATGTGCCTCAGATTCATTTTAAACATCAAAAAAGGAGAGAGATTTATTTTCTCGAGCATAGGAACGGATGGGATAGATGGCCCCAGCAACGCTATGGGAGGAATAGTTGATAATTATACCCTAAATGTTCTTTCCAAAAGGAAAATAAGGGATTTTCTTTCAAATAGTGAAAGCCTGACTCCGCTGAAAATTAGCAAAGATGTCATAATAACTGGAAGAACAGGTAACAATGTTTCAGATATTTTTGTGGGTTATGTAGAAAAGATCTGAAACCTTTCCTGTGACCAGCAATAGAGGGAAATAATTTATTTCATGAAACATTTTAATTTATGGTCATGAATTACAAGGGAAGGGATGTGTTTATTATAGCACATAGAGGAGGAAGTTCTTCCTTCGAGAACAGTATTTCATCATTTCTGAAAGCTCAGGAAATGGGGGTCGATGCCGTTGAGTGTGACATCCATACAACCAAGGACGGGAAGCTTGTTATTTCTCACGATCCCGATCTCGTGAGAATAGCGAATATAGACAAAAAAATAGCTGAAATGGATTATGATGAAATCTCAGGAATAAGATTGCCAAATGGCGAAAGAATACCTGCTCTTGAGGAACTTCTGGAGATTATGAATATTCCTGTAGTGATCGAGTTAAAGAGCCGGGAAACAGTTTTTGCCCTTTTATCCCTATTTTCCAGAAGGAAGGATTTTATAAATAAATGCGTGGTAATTTCATTTTATCATGATGCTGTAAGGATTATGAAAAGAGAGATTCCCGACCTAATGTGCGGAGTCTTATTTGCTGGTTTCCCTGTGGACCCCGTATCCATGGCCAGGAATTCAGGTTGTAACATGATTTCCCTCTACTATGAAGGATTGGATGGAGAGTATGTAGAGAAGTGCCATAAGGGAGGAATAATGCTAACAGTATGGGCTCCAAATGATGAGAAAGCTATTAGAGATTCATTAGATGCTGGAGTAGACGGCATAGGTTCTGACAGACCTGACTTAGTGTTAAAAATTATTGAAAATTCACATATGCTATAATATCTTGGGAAATAATTACACTCTATTTATGATGGGCCAAGGAGATCTATTAATTTTACGATTTATGTCTCTAATTTAAACAAAATGTTTATCTATAAAATAATTTAAGCATTACCATAATCCATTTAGAACACAGTTAAAAATTTTTAACGAAATTAGAAATATTTTTATAGACGTTTAGAGAAACATTTATATAACATTATATATATTCTAATAAACAAAGAGATAATATTTTTATTATATATTAACCGTAAGTTTAAATTAAATTTAGTCCATTATACATAATTGTAAAACAATATTGTCTGATTCATTTCCGACAATTATCATACGATATATATAAATACTTATTTTAACATTGAAGTTTATGAGAGAAAGTAAGACGAATAATAATGAGTCCCTCCCGACAGAAGAGGTTCATACTCCCTCTTCCCAGCGTTTTCTTTCATTCACAAAAGAAGCCATAGACAATCCTGAAGAATTCTGGAACACGCAAGCCGAGATAATAACATGGTACAAGAGGTGGGAAAAGGTTCTCGATGAGAGCAACGCACCTTTTTTCCGATGGTTTATAGGCGGGAAACTGAATGTTTCTTATAATGCGGTAGATAGACATCTATTGGCAGGAAAGAGAAATAATGCCGCTTATATATGGGTTGCTGAAGACGGGGCCGAACATATTTTAACTTACGAAGGTCTTTCGCAGAGAGTCAATTCATTTGCAAAGGCTCTGTTGGATCTGGGATTGAAAAAGGGCGATGTTGTTCTAATATACCTTCCAATGATTCTTGAACTACCTGTTGCGATGCTTGCCGCTGCCAGGATAGGTGTGGTATTTTCAGTTGTTTTCTCAGGATTCGGAGCTCAGGCAATAGCTGATAGGATAAATGATTCCGGCGCAAAAGTGGTAATAACTGCAGATGGAGGTTTCAGGAGGGGAAAGATTGTAGAACTTAAGAAAGTGGTTGATGACGCCCTGAATCTGACAAAAACCGTTGAATATGTAATAGTTGTAAAAAGGACTGGACAAGAAATAAACATGGTAGAGGGAAGGGATTACTGGTGGGACCAGGTAAGCAATGATATCAATGCAAAGGTCAAACCAGAGGTGATGGATTCAAACGATCCCCTTTACATTCTATATACATCAGGTACCACGGGAAAACCAAAAGGTGTAGTCCACGGGAACGGAGGATACAGTGTATGGGTGGCGAATACCTTGAAATGGGCATTCGATCCAAAACCCGATGATAGATGGTGGTGTGCTGCAGATATAGGTTGGGTTACAGGCCATAGTTACATAGTCTTCGCACCCCTGTTTCTTGGACTGACTTCAATTCTCTACGAAGGTGCCATTGACTTCCCTTCACCAGACAGGATGTGGGCTATAATTGAAAGATACAAGGTGAATATTCTATATACATCGCCAACTGCCATCAGAATGCTTATGAAATACGGAGATGTTTATCCCCAAAAGCATAACCTTGATTCGCTCAGGGAACTTGGTACGGTTGGAGAGCCAATAAATCCAGCAGCCTGGAACTGGTATTACACCGTCATAGGTAAAGGAAAGTGCCCTATTATTGATACTTATTGGCAGACTGAAACTGGAGGATTTATAATCTCGCCGGCCTCATATTTCGGTTTCGACAATCTCAAACCCGGTTCAGCAACTTTTCCGATGCCTGGAATAGATCCAGTCATTCTGGATGAAAATGGCAATGAAGTTGAACCGGGTAACAAGGGTTTTCTTGTCATCAGGCGGCCTTGGCCTGGCCTGATGCTGACTTTAAATAAGGACCCTGATAGATACAAGGCAGTTTATTTCTCCAAATTCCCAGGGAAATATCAGACAGGAGACTACGCAGTTAAGGATGAAGATGGGTACTTCTGGTTGCTTGGCAGAGCTGATGAAGTTCTCAAAGTGGCTGGTCACAGGATAGGAACCATAGAGGTAGAAGATGCTCTTGTAGGAATTGCGAATATAGCTGAGGCGGCAGTCTTTGGAAAACCGGATCCAATAAAAGGAGACGCAATTATATCCTTCGTGACGCTGAAATCTGGGGAAGTATTAACACCGGCAAAAATCAATGAACTAAAGCAGCAGATAAGAGAAAGGCTTGGACCGATAATGGTACCTGAAGAAATACATACGGTAAGGGTCCTTCCTAAAACGAGATCTGGAAAAATTATGAGAAGAGTGGTAAAAGCTGTCTACCTTAATCAAATACCAGGCGATATTACAACTTTGGAGGATGGAGCTTCCCTGGAGGAGATAAAAACTGCCCTGGAAACATTCAGAAAAGAGGTGACATAATGGTTGAGAAAGAATTGGCGAATCCTGCACCTTTAGGACTGGCTGGCTTTGCCCTGACTACCACAATACTGAGCCTTTACAACGCAAAACTGCTTCCTGCAGCCGGAGTTTCTGTAGTGGTACCGATTGCATTTGCATATGGAGGCCTTGCCCAGATGGTTGCTGGAATTTGGGAAATGAAATCTGGAAATACATTCGGATATGTGGCTTTCTTTACATACGGTGCCTTCTGGGTAGCTTATGCCCTTCTAGTATGGAGTCTTGGAGCTGGTTTGCTTTCACTCGGAGCAGGATCAGCTGCTGGAGATGCCATAGGAATATTCCTTGCAATGTTCGGAGTATTCACATTTTACATGTGGATTGCATCGTTCAAGACAAACTGGACTCTGTTCGTTGTATTCCTGTTGCTGTGGATAACATTCTTTGTTCTGGCGATCGGCAATTTTAATTCATCACCTTCGACAGTCCAGGCAGGAGGGTATTTAGGGATACTTACTGCAATATCTGCTTTTTACGGTTCTGCTGCACAGGTTGTAAACTCGACATTCGGCAGAAATGTACTTCCACTAGGCGGTAAACCCATAAAGGACTGAAATTATTTTTTATTTTTTTTAATTTTTATATAAGTTATTTTCAATAATATTGAATTATATTTTAATTTCATTTTCATAAATTTCAGAAACATATTCACCTATTGCTGGTGCAGCTGTGAGTCCCGGAGATTCTATACCTATAAGATTTATTAAACCAAACATTCCTCTATCCTCTTCATGCCTTATTATAAAGTCCCTGAAATCGGACTTAGAGAATTTCAGTCTTGGTCTTATTCCTGATGAATCCTCATTCAACTTGAATCTATCAATGGAGGGGAGATAACTCCTGATCGAGTTACGAAAATCTTCTTCCTTAGTCTCAACTTTATAGTCTATTTCAGATACTTTATAAGCATTAGGCCCGGCCCTAACAGAACCGGATATATCTGGAGTAAGATGAATGCCGAGACCGGGCCCGTTTGGAACAGGATAAACAAGCATTCTTACCGGAGGATTTCCAGAAATCCTATAATAGTCTCCTTTGTAATATTCCTGTCTGTATCCAAGTTCATCAATATTCATTCCCACCATTTCTGCTATTTTATCAGAGTAAAGACCTGCACTATTTATAACTGTTTTAGCCTCGATAGAGAATCTTCTGTCATTATCAATACAGCTTATCTCATATCCATCGTTCTTTTTTTTCAATCCATTAACCTTTGTATTTAAAGCCAGATAGGCCCCATTATTCATTGATTTTGAATAAAAATAATTCATCAACTCGTTTGGTTCAACAATTCCAGTAGTAGGGGTATAAAGCGCTAATTCAGCTTCTATGTTCGGCTCCATCCACTTTATTTCATTTCTATTTAGAAATCGAATACCTTCAATTTCATTTTCAATACCATATTGCATCAGTTTATTCAGTTCTTCAATTTCAGTTTCACCATTAGCTACTGTTATTTTACCAAGTCTTTTAAAGGGAACATTAAATTTTTTACTTATTTCATAGATCATACTGTTGCCCTTTATTGAAAGTTGAGCTTTAAGGGTATGACTAGGATAATGTATTCCTGAATGAACTACCCCACTATTGTGGCTGCTTGTTTCTAAGCCCATCATACTGTTTTTCTCTAAAATGAAGACTGATTCATTGTTTTCTGATATACTGGCTGCAATTGCCATACCCACAATTCCCGCACCGATTATAACTATGTTTGCCTCTTCCATTTATTACAAATATTATACCATTTTAATAAACCCTTTCCATTCACATTTTAGATCCATAAAAGATGCATCTTTACTAATTACCAATGAAGGGATCGCTAAGGAATGAAACGTAACAAACCGCAAAATTTTAAAGAATTTGTGTGATGAAATTATAAGTACATTTCCTTGTGATGAAAATGTGTCTAAATACCACATTCATCTTCTCTCCTAGGATCGGGGATTTCTTGCTCTTATTTTTGTTATTCTATAAGAAAATTTAATAAGAGAAAAACAAAATAATAAATGACAGGATCATAATATTCTGTAATAAGTCCCTAACTCTATTCGGAAATCCGGCCAAAGTAGTTAATCCATATTAGAAAAGTGGAATAAAAAACTATTTCATATTTTTGTCAAAAGCAATCTGAGTTATTTTTCCCATTATATTCAGATATTCAATTATAGCTTCCTCTCCTTCTTTTGTTATTACAATTATTGTTCTTGGACCACCACGACGAAAGAAACCATATTCAGTTCTTACGTATCCGCTTCTCTCAAGAATTGAGAGACTAGTACTGAGAGAACTTTTTGAAGTTTTCACCGCGACCAATATATCAGTAAATGTGGCCCTCTTTAAACCTAGAAGAACAATTAGTATCCCTGCCCTGCCCGAGTTGGAAAGAGGACCTAATGATGATAATCTTCCTATAAGACTAGAAATGTCATTTTCAAGTTTGTCAGTTTCATCTGGTTTCATAATCAAGCAGAAGCTCCTCAGGCGCCTTAAAAAGAGACCTAATACTTGCAAATGTGAAGACTGGAACGACATACACAAATCCCATAAGACCAACCCCAGGAATAATAACAAGGGTAGCCGCTATGGCTAGGCTCAAAAGGAAAGCCCAGTCTTCTAATTTAAATCCTATCTCCAAATCCCCATTTTTCCTGAAATTTATCCACCAAATGAGTGCTGTCTGAAATACCCAAATTAGTGGAAATAATACTGCTATTTTAATATACCCCAGGTATATTAGAATTATAAAAAATATCCACGGCCAGAATGATCTTACAAATAAAATAATACTCTGGACTCGAAGAAGCTTTTCCGACCCATCTGACCGCCCCATATTTTCGAGTAATATCACGGTATATTTCATTCGACCAAATGACCTAAAACCGGAAACCCGTGAAACATACCACACGCAGAACCCTCCTATTGTCCAGAAAATGAACAATAGTACAAGAGAATTGAATATAATGCTAAGGAAGAATGATATTATTATAAAAATAGAAAAAGAACCATAAAATATTCCAATACCCCTTCTGGCCCTAAATTTGAAAAACCTGACAGCCATATCCTTTGCATCATCTAAAGATTTCAGCATTTTAACATAATCCAATACATTATCTTCTTCATCACCCATAAAGAATCATCTCACAAAAATAATAAAAGAAAAGTATTATTGAATGGTACATAAATTAACGAAATATCATAGACGCTTAAATGTTTCGTGAGTTCGCAAAATGAACAATGTTTCATTTTTTAATATTCAGCTGCCATTCCAATATCATGCGAATAGTAACTACAATGTTAGATAAAAATAGCTTCTCATTTAATAGAATGTGGAGTATTATTAATTATGAACTGAGAGGGGATCTGAGACGGAAGAAAGTACTTTTTGTCATTTCATTCGTGTTTGTCGTCATAGTGCTTGTTGGAGTATTCTTCAGAGTTTTCTTTCCTAAAGGAAGCATTGTAGGTTCGGAATATCTCTGGAGTGAAATGGTCTTGGTGCTCACGAATGGATTCATTTCAGGAATATTTCCCATGATTCTGGGGGGAATTATTTCAGTGGACTCAATAGCTTGGGAGATAGATAAGGGAACCATTATACCGTTACTTTCACAACCTGTCAAGAAAAGTGAAATTTATTTTGGGAAAATTACAGAGAAATTACTCCTTGTATCTGCTATCTCGATGTTGCTGGTAATTCTTTCTATTTTTATTGCCATAATGCTTGTTGGAGGACAGAAACATCTTATTTGGGCCATTCCAACTGCATTATGCCTAATGCTGGAAATAATGGTATTCGTTTCATTTACCTTTATGATGGGTGCATTGATTAAACAGTCGGGCTTTATGATGCTCATCCTGACAGGAATTTATTTTTCAATCCTAATTGGCAGTGTTTTTGTTATGCTGAAACAGGGATTCCATCTCTGGATGACACTAATACCACTTGAAGGAATCAATAATTTACTTGTATCCTTGCAACATTTCTTTTTAGATCCTAATGGAAAAATGTTCGTAAATTACAACCTCGGTCCGGGTATGTCAGGAGGGGCTTGGTTCCCTGCTTCTGAGCTTCTGCTATATAGTTTTATCGGAGCTTCAATCTCAGCATTTGTATTCACTATTATCGGGTATATCTTATTTTTAAGATTGGAAATTAGAGGATGATAAAATGACGGAATTGATGAAAATTATACATTTACAAAAATATTATGATTTAAACTCAGGGATAACAGATATAAACATACATATTTCTAAAGGCACAATACACGGATTCCTAGGGCTAAATGGATCAGGAAAGACAACAACTATGAAAATAATTATGGGCTTGCTTAAAAGAGACGGAGGGTCAATTGAATACAATAATTTACCATATGAACCATCAAGTATTAAGGACAGGGCAAACATAGGTTTCGCCACTGATCTCCCTTATTTTCCACCTTATCTGACTGGGAATGAAATACTAATTTTATATGGTAGGATAAGGAGGATCTCCAAATCTGAGATTACTAAGGAATCATTGAACCTACTAAAGCTTGTAAATCTTGAAGAGAGTAGGAATAAGAAAATTGGAAAATATAGTAGAGGAATGCTTTCAAGATTAGGAATAGCCGTTTCTTTGATAGGCGACCCAGATATGATAATACTAGATGAGCCAACAGCTGGATTGGATCCAGTATCATCATCTACCGTTAGAAATCTCCTCGTAGAAATGAAAAAAAATGAAAAGACAGTTCTATTATCTTCTCATCTTCTTGGGGAAGTTCAGGATATGTGTCAAAATGTTACAATAATCCATAAGGGAAAAACATTAATGGAAGGATCAATAAAAGACATTATGATGAATTCAAACAATACTTATAGTTATATCGCGGAATTCAATAATCTCCCGCCTAAGATGCTTTTAGAGATCAAAGGATTGAAAGGAATTGATGAGGTTAATGTTATTGATGAAAAAAATAACTCTATAAAATTAAAAACTTCAATGGATATTGATATAAGAGCAGATATAGCCAGGATTGCTCTAAAAAATGGGGTCATAATGTTATCATGCACCCAAGATGAATTATCTCTTGAAAAGGTATTCCTTAAACTTATTAGTGATTAAAATGATAGGAAACACTGAGGCTCAGAGCAGTGGCATTAGTCTGATTCTGCTGTTCGTAATAATCATCTTTATTTCCTCAAGAAGGCTGCAGAAAGGAATACAAGGTAGGAAGTTCAGGGGATGGAGGGTTATATTTTCCCCTCTTCTATATCTTCTAATTACACTATATATATTAATAATTGACTGGAAGGATTTCGGTATTTATATCGATATTTCTATTTTGTTTATTCTGATTATAGGGCTTATGACAGGAATAAGGTATGGGGAATCTGTGTCTTTCTTTAAAAAAGGTAAAGACCTATATTTTAAGAGATCGCCTTATATAATTTCAATATGGACTATATCATTTATTGCTAGAATAACCATTGAATTTGCTTTTCCTAAATCATTGTTATATACAGAAATTGTTGATTATATACTTACATTTACGTCAGGTCTCATAATTGGAGAGTCATTTCATATAATAACAAAGAGAAGGGAATTTGGGTAAGTTTTAGATAGCCCCAAGCAGATTCTATAAGATGATTTATTTTGATATTAATTCTTTTGAAATGAGGCAGAATGAGCTAAGGAGCACATACAGAGACATCAGTATACCGAGAGAATACTTGATGAAAAGGAGATTATTCAAAGAAATATCAAGAATCGCTGAATTAGAGGCAGTTCAATGAAAAAATGCAATTTCTGCGGAAAGGAGATCACAGTTGGAAGGGAGGGATGCGCCAATGTCTACCCTTACGGTCTTGTCAAAGGAAGAGAAGCATACAAACCATTATCATTCCACTTTGAATGTCTGAAAATGTATCTCTGCCAGGAACAGGTAAATGATGACCGTGGGGGAGGGAGGAGATGATGATTGATTCTGATTACATGGAAGATCCTGAGGGACCCTCAATTGATTTTCCGTTCAAAGTCCCGGATGAATTCCTGGACTATGAAGAAGATGAGGAGGAGATGAACATGATGGAAGAGATCGGGAGAATTTCGAATTTTTTTGGGGGTGGCAATGTGAGCGAAAATCTTGAAATGAAATTGCAGGAATTCATATCTTACAGGATAGGACACGGAGATTCCATAAGCACAGCTGAAAGAAGGGCGAGGAGAATAAAGACCCTGGCAAAATACCTAGATGTAAACAGGGTGGATACGGGTTAGATTTTCAAGTATGTTGAGGAGATGCTCAGGAAGGGGATAAAGAAGAAATCCGTGAGGATTGAACTTATGGATATGCAGCGCTGGTTTGAATTCCTTGACTATAATGTAGTACTGCCGAAATTGAAAAAGGAACCTGACCCAGACCCGTTCATGCCATCATATGATGATATCGTGAAAATGAGGAGATTCTGTATGTCCAAAAAAGATAAGTATACGTGGACCAGAAACCTGGTCATACTTGATCTGCTAACAACAACGAGCATGAGGGCCGGAGAATGCATAAATGCCAATATAGAGAATTTCAAGGGTGATACAATTTATATAAGATCTGAAAAAGGGGAAAGGGACAGGTCAGTCCTGCTCCCGAAATTGGTGCAGGATGAGCTCAATGACTACTTTCAATCCTATTAAGGTTCTATTCTAACAGGCATAATGCAGGCAGATGGAATTTCCCTTGTGAACTTTCAATCCTATTAAGGTTCTATTCTAACATACAGAAGGCGTGACCTCGTGTTCTATGTGCTTCTTTCAATCCTATTAAGGTTCTATTCTAACTGAATAAGAATAATCTAAGATATTGCCTTTATCATCCTTTCAATCCTATTAAGGTTCTATTCTAACCGATAGGAATGTTACGGATTCAAGGTTTAAAGCTATCTTTCAATCCTATTAAGGTTCTATTCTAACCGCAATGTTTCTCCAAGCGTAATAAGATGTTTTTAACTCTTTCAATCCTATTAAGGTTCTATTCTAACCTTGTATAATTCATATATTGAGAAGATGAGATACTACTTTCAATCCTATTAAGGTTCTATTCTAACATTGTGGAATTTTCAGATCCCTGAAGAATAATAGACTTTCAATCCTATTAAGGTTCTATTCTAACTCTTTGTGGTAAGGAAATTATAAGCCAAGATGATATAACTTTCAATCCTATTAAGGTTCTATTCTAACTCTATTTTATGCGGATAATAGACCTTTAATTTTTCTCTTTCAATCCTATTAAGGTTCTATTCTAACGATGGGAGATATTTAGCTATTTCAAATGGTTCTGCAAACTTTCAATCCTATTAAGGTTCTATTCTAACGATAATATGACAAAATATTGGATTCAAAAGAATATAACTTTCAATCCTATTAAGGTTCTATTCTAACGTATCAAGAGGTATTTTACTGGGTACAAATGATATCTTTCAATCCTATTAAGGTTCTATTCTAACATATTTTTTCATTCTCCTTGCCGTTCCAGGCAGACTTTCAATCCTATTAAGGTTCTATTCTAACTCTTTTGGGCTTATAGTTATTTTCATGGAACTGAACTTTCAATCCTATTAAGGTTCTATTCTAACGGAACATATTCATATTTTGTGTATTCAGTGCAGGGACTTTCAATCCTATTAAGGTTCTATTCTAACAAAGGGAAAATTAACAAGAAGGGAGAAAAAAATAACTTTCAATCCTATTAAGGTTCTATTCTAACTTATCAGTGTTAATGATAGGAATATGCCGAATAACTTTCAATCCTATTAAGGTTCTATTCTAACCATCATCCTCGAATTCATCCCCGTTATCCTGATCTATCCTTTCAATCCTATTAAGGTTCTATTCTAACCAACCCATCTTTCAGTGAAAGAACCACTTTTAGTAGAACGCTTTCAATCCTATTAAGGTTCTATTCTAACGATACCCATCCCCTCTGATCGTCCGGGATATTATCCTTTCAATCCTATTAAGGTTCTATTCTAACCAGCCTAATGTTATATACCTGGGCGGATACGGCTAACTTTCAATCCTATTAAGGTTCTATTCTAACTGACCTACTGACATTATTCCTTTTTGCAATTTCATCCCTTTCAATCCTATTAAGGTTCTATTCTAACTATACCCCCCTAAAGGTAGACCCAGAAAATAAGATCCTTTCAATCCTATTAAGGTTCTATTCTAACCTTTCTATTTTGGGAATAGACAGGGAAAAAATCAATCTTTCAATCCTATTAAGGTTCTATTCTAACTGTCCTGATCTGTCCACCCTCCGTCGTCATTTTCAGACTTTCAATCCTATTAAGGTTCTATTCTAACTGATTTGATAGGGGTATTTCCTTCATTTCCCATTATCTTTCAATCCTATTAAGGTTCTATTCTAACTTCAGGTAAATTCATAAAAATGAGATCATCATTATACTTTCAATCCTATTAAGGTTCTATTCTAACTCTTGCTATCGGGCAGAGTAATTCAAATTACAATGAACCTTTCAATCCTATTAAGGTTCTATTCTAACTATTTAAAGTAAAATTCTCTGTGAAATTTACTATAATAGCTTTCAATCCTATTAAGGTTCTATTCTAACTTTGTTGATTTTAGCTTTGTCTCAGCAACATATTCCTCTTTCAATCCTATTAAGGTTCTATTCTAACGGGTTACCTCCCCATCCCTGTCCATTGCTGGTCTCTTTCAATCCTATTAAGGTTCTATTCTAACCCAATCGTTTCTGAACGCTACCAAATCTTTTAAACTTTCAATCCTATTAAGGTTCTATTCTAACTATACTATACTGTTTCAAATGTGGAATTGCCTGTTTACTTTCAATCCTATTAAGGTTCTATTCTAACCAAAAACACCTTCTCAAGTAATTAATCATAGAATCTTTCAATCCTATTAAGGTTCTATTCTAACTATCATCTTTTGAAAAACCTATAAAATATAGATGAAATCTTTCAATCCTATTAAGGTTCTATTCTAACTCTTTGCAGGTATTGATCCAGTATCCACGGCCTAAGACTTTCAATCCTATTAAGGTTCTATTCTAACGAGTTTGTTTTTGTGTTGTTTGATTTATGATAGTCTTTCAATCCTATTAAGGTTCTATTCTAACTTTTATATTGTTTTCGATATTCCACAGGGGACATACTTTCAATCCTATTAAGGTTCTATTCTAACCTCCTGGGATTGCCCTGGATACGAAGACTGAATTACCTTTCAATCCTATTAAGGTTCTATTCTAACGCAATGGAATTTATCTACTTATGAATAAAGATAGATACTTTCAATCCTATTAAGGTTCTATTCTAACTGTGATAAATGTCCTACTTCTTCACCATCTACAACCTTTCAATCCTATTAAGGTTCTATTCTAACTATATTTCATTAAGGTAGTCTTTCCACTTCCAGACACTTTCAATCCTATTAAGGTTCTATTCTAACTATTTTAATTGCCGTTGTTGTATTTGATGCTAACACACTTTCAATCCTATTAAGGTTCTATTCTAACTATGTATATTTGCTTAATTCAACTACACTTTCTCTCTTTCAATCCTATTAAGGTTCTATTCTAACACACATTATACTCCTGGGCAATCGAATAAAGCAACCTTTCAATCCTATTAAGGTTCTATTCTAACCTTAATGCCGGAAGGGTGTATGGACGGCGGCGCTATCTTTCAATCCTATTAAGGTTCTATTCTAACTAATTCATTTTCAAAATCCCCCGACATTTCCTCAACTTTCAATCCTATTAAGGTTCTATTCTAACTTGAGAGTAGGGTCTGCCGATAAATTCAAAGATAGACTCTTTCAATCCTATTAAGGTTCTATTCTAACACGGAAATATTGCTGGTTATTATATCAAATATACTAATCTTTCAATCCTATTAAGGTTCTATTCTAACATGTTGAGAATCAATAATTTAGTTGCAATAGGAACCTTTCAATCCTATTAAGGTTCTATTCTAACCCTTATGAAGATTCAGTATTTTGGGGA
>Ga0080003_1000102_pt1 | contig 60899 bp, 60 predicted proteins | sample JossMetagenome_FD_69206 | JGI IMG/M metagenome (GOLD analysis project Ga0080003, IMG submission 69206) | Hot spring microbial communities from Joseph's Coat, Yellowstone National Park, USA - JC2_E (SPADES assembly) (version 2) | ecosystem: Environmental > Aquatic > Thermal springs > Hot (42-90C)... | reverse complement strand
TCTGTAATGAGTACTTCAGGCTGATGTCAACCAGCCAATCGTTGCGTTTCAATGAATCTCCACTCACGGGTGGAGGGGAGAACAGCAACAAGCTCCGAAGCTTTAGCGAGGAGTAGTTGACGAGAATCAACCTAGTGGTCTCTGGAATAAATCGTTACATATGCATAGTGTCCTGTTCCACCGACGTTGTGCTGTAAAGCTCTTCCCTTCCTTATCACTGCCTGCCGTCCCGTTTCGGCCTGTTCCCTGAGCTGCTTGACTATCTCCACAGCTTGACTAACGCCCGTAGCACCGATGGGGTGCCCTTTAGCCTTCAGACCTCCATCTAGGTTAGTAGGAAATTTTCCATCAGAATATGTCTCTCCATCCAAGAGCATTTTGAGGCCTTCCCCTTTAGCGGCGATACCGATGTCCTCATATGCCATGACTTCAGCAATCGAGAAGCAATCATGAACCTCGAACAGATCAAAGCTGTTTCTCACATCATCTATCCCGGCCTGCTTTAAGGTCTGTAATGTTGCTTTCCTGCTTGCCTCAAGACCGATGTAATTGCTTCTCTTCCCAACGTAGGATGTACCGGTAGCGTAACCCTGGGCATCAATGAATATCGGGGTATCCGTTAATTTCCTTGCCAGATCGCCCCTCGCTATAACAAGAGCAGCAGAACCGTCCGTTATAGGTGATGAATCTAGAAGTTTCAGGGGGCGTGCAACGTATTTTGAGTTCATACATTCTTCCACAGTCACCTCCTTCCCGAACTGAGCGTTGGGATTTAATGAGCCGTAATGGTGGGCCTTCACTGCAGCATGGCACAGCTCCTCCTCGCTGCCGTGGAACTCGTGAAGGTATCGGGCTGCATACAGAGCGTAGTATCCTGGGAATGTCATCCCGAAATTCTCGAATTCCCAGAAGTAGTTTCCCGCTCTTCCGATAAGTTCTATTATGGTGCCTGTGGGCGAGTTGTGCATTTTCTCAACCCCCAGTGCAACCGCTATTCTGCTTTTTCCGGATCTGATGGAATCGGCAGCAACCTTTATTGCCGCACTGCCGGATGCGCATGCAGCCTCAACCCTCATACTGCCGCATTCCATTCCGCTGTAATCGGAGATTGTGACAGCGGGGAGTATTTCCTCAGAGAAATAGCCGAAGTTTCCTACAGAAAGAAAATCCACATCCCTCCCTGAAATCCCTGCATCCCCAAGTGCGGCTGATAAGGATTCCCAGGCAAGCTCATTGAACGATACGTCCATCCTCTTCCCGAATTTAGAATGACCAACGCCAACGACTGCAACCCTATCTTCCAGTGCACTCAATTATTCACCTTCCTGTGATTAGAACGAATTGATGGATATCAATGTTCCTTCCATGTCCTATTGGGGGAAAAAATATGTATTAGGCGGGGAATTTATAATTGTGAAAATTCTGGCTGTTTTACCTGATTTTATTCCTACGGAGCCAGTAAAGCAGATGGTGAGTCAAGTGCTTCCTGATATGGCTGTTGTGAGTTCGCTGGATTTTGAAAAAAATGAAGCTGAAGTCCTGGTTGCAACAACGTTCCACAGGCTTGGTCGGAAGGAGCTCTCGAAGTTCCCTAACCTGAAGTACATACAGATAGCAAGCACCGGTTATGACAATGTGGACCTGGAATACGTGAAGGAAAAAGGGATAATGCTGTGCAACATTCCGGTCGCCAACAAGCAGAGCGTCGCCGAACACGTTATCGCGTTCATACTGGCATTCCTGAAGGACCTGATATTCCTTAACAGCGAGCTCAAGGAGAGACATAACTGGCCAATTCTTACAGGTTCCAGGGATCTGGAAGGGAAAGTGGTTGGAATCATCGGGATGGGCGCAATAGGTAGGGAGGTTGCCAGGAGGCTTCTGCCGTTTGGTGTATCAATGATCTATCACGATGTCACGAGACTGGAAGAGGAAGAGGAGGAGAGGATGGGGCTCACATATGTTGAGCTTGATGAACTCATTTCATCCTCCGACATCGTGACAGTCCACGTTCCTTTAACAGAGAGAACCAAAGGCATGTTCAATTCAAATGTTTTTTCAAAAATGAAAGATGGGGCGATATTCATAAATACTGCCAGAGGAGAAATTGTTGATGAAAAGGCCCTTATAGATGCCGTCAAGAAGAAGGGAATAAGGGCAGGGATAGATGTCTATCCAAATGAACCTCCAGATTTCACTTCAGAACTGTTCAGGTTGGACAACGTAATATGCTCCCCCCATATAGCGGGGGTAACAATTGAGAGCCAGCAGAGGTTTCTCATGGAAACAGTGTCAAATGTGATGCGCTATGTCCAGGGTCTTGAACCACTCTACAGGGTGTTAGTATGAAGGGATACGAGTTGTTTTCAGAGAGTGTGAAGAGCCTTCACCTCCTGCCAATGTTCGGTAATCCAGGGACGACCGAGCTTGCATCGCTGAGAGGGATTGACGATTACATCCTTACCCCTTACGACGGTCTGGCGGTCGCAATGGCTGATGGTCTCACACAGATATCCGGAATACCCAGAATAGTGAATCTTCATACCTCTCTCGGGCTGGGAAACTCCATGGGGTATATATTTACAGCAAAGGCAAACAGAACACCAGTTGTAATAACGGCTGGTCAGCAGGATCTGCGCCACATATTTTTCGAACCGATTCTCTCTGGTGATCTGATCGGAATGGTCGGGAGCAATGCAAAATTTTCATATGAGATAAAGAGCGCAGATGAGATTCCTGAAGTGATGAGAAGGGCAAAGCACGAAGCGCTAACCCCGCCAACCGGGCCTGTGTTCCTGTCAATACCCATGAATGTGATGGATGATGTTTCCTCTGCAGGAATTCCTGATGAGGTGAGAGTGGATTATTCATATTACAGTGAGGATGCGGTTGAGAAAGTAGCGAAGGAATTCAACGATTCAAAGAACCCGGCCGTGGTAATGGGGTGGGAGGTTGATCTCTTTAACGCGTTTGAAGAGGCGGAAGCATTTGCAAGAAAAACGGGCTGTCCGATCTACGGTGAGTCTCTCCCTCAAAGGTCACCGTATCGTTCCGAGAGCCCCTACTATGCCGGAGATCTCCTTCCAGCCACTACACTGATAAATCTGAAACTTGTAGGAAATGATTTTATCCTCTTCGTAGGAGGAGACATAACCCTCTATCCTTATCTTCCCTCCCCACTTCTCCAAGGAAAGAAGGTCGCATTTGTGGGTCTAAATATCCGGCCTAAAATCGGTGACTTTTATCAGATGAACGTCAAGGAATTCCTCAAGCGCATTACGCCGAAGGTTGAGAGGAAGGGAAACTATCACAGGCAGGAGAGCTACCAGAGAGTAAGCAAGGCAGCGAGGGAAATGCAATCTATCGGTACAACGTACGTGATGAGCAGGGTGAAGAAAATATTTTCAGATTATGTCATCGTTGACGAATCGGTGTCAGCATCCACCGTCCTGCGAGAGATAGTGGGTTATAATCCCGGGAAATATTTCTCTGCCAAGAGCGGGCAGCTTGGCTGGGCAAGTCCGGCAGCTGCCGGCATGTCGATGTATAACAACAAGGTTCTGGCAATAGTCGGCGACGGTTCTTTCATGTACTCGGTGCAGATACTGTGGACAGTGAAAAGATACTCCCTCCCGGTAAAATTCCTGATACTGAGAAACAACGGCTACGGAATACTCAAGAGTTATTCCACAAGCTACTACCCGGGAATGGAAAATAAGGATTACCTTAGTTTCACGTTTGAGATAGAGAAGATAGCTGAATCGTTCGGAATTGAATCGAGGGTTGCAGGGAAGGACCTCCAGGAAATGACATGGTTGAGAGAAGGGGAGAATCCAAAGCTTCTGGTTGTTGACGTTGATCGTTCCATTCAGAAACTCTTTCTCTAGTCCCAACCACGAGCCTTTCTGTACTTGTCCAGTAGGGTTGCCAGTTCTGCATCTGAAGTTGCGCTCTCTTCGGGTTCCCCCTCTACTCTTTCCCTGACGATTCTGGGAAGGTAGTCATCATCGGGCTTCCACCCAAGTTCCTCATTTATCCTTTTCTTTTCATCAATTATATTCTTCCCTATTTCCATCAGTTCATCCACGGTATATTCGAAACCTGTAGCCAATCGGAGTGCGGTTGCAACATCCTCCGATGAAACCTTCGCATATGAGCAAATTATTGCCGAATTGTAGATCTGCCTGTAGTTCTGAACGTTTATCAGTGTCCTTACCCTCTCCTCCGAATCCACATTCCATCTATCCCCGGCTATGATGCCTATTTTTCTGTCTTCAACTCCCATATCCACCTCATACATTTCAGCCTGGAGATGGTCAGCACCCCTGGTTGAGGTGGCGTATCCGAGCCCCTGAAGCTTGAATGCCCGGGGATCGTGCATAGGTATTTCCATTCCCTTGACGGTCGCAACCTTTTCCCGTGGTATTCCCTTAGAGATGCAGAAGTGCTGCAGTCCTCTTCTCAGTTCAGCTCCCGCCCCCTTACCATCAACAATATCCCTTATAAGTTCACTGACCATTCCGAATCCGTTTTCAAAATATTTTATTATTTCAGGATCTTTCAATGTACCTTCGCCGACAAATGCCTTTAGAGCCGAAATTATAACTCCTGTGCTTATGGTATCCATTCCCATGTCGTTGATGAGATGATTCCATTCCAGAATGAGGTCGAAGTTATCGTTTCCAAGCAGAGGACCAAATGAGGCAACTGTCTCGTATTCCGGTCCATCAATATTCATACTATCCTTGGTCACAGTTCTGCCGCATCCTATCACACAGTTCGCACAGTGGTAGCTTGTAACATGGTAGATGTTGTGAAACTTTGTCGAGCTCAGTGAATCGTAGTCGAAGTTGTGATCCTTAAAGTAATGTGCAGGGATATCACCCATACCCTGCCCCATATCCATCCATATCATACTTCCGTTAGATTTGAGACCCTGAGTGAGCGGGGATTCGAGAAGGTACCCGGAAACCTTTCTGATAAGGCTATAATATTCTCCCCTGTTGCTGAGGGGAACCTGCAGGCTACCCTTCACTGCAACTGCCTTCAGTTTCTTTGAACCCATCACAGCTCCGAGACCCGTTCTCCCTGCCGCCCTACCCTCATCGTTCATAATTGATGAGAAATACACACAGTTCTCTCCTGCTTTACCGATTCCCATGACACTGTATTTTCTGTCCTTTCTCAAGGCTTCCCTGGTCTCATAGAAATTCTTTCCCCAGAGTTCAGGGTGTTTCTCTATTCTCAGTTTATCATCTATGAATATCACTTTGGGTTCGTCGCTGGAACCGGTGATAACGATTCCGTCATAACCCGCTTTCTTTAGTTCGTTACCAAAAAATCCCCCGGAGTTTGACTCACCGAGAAGACCCGTAAGAGGGCTTCTTGAAACGATCTCATGCCTTCCACTGTTCGGGAAAGGGGTCCCGGTGAGAGGGCCTGCAGTTATGATAATAGGATTATCTGGCGAAAAGGCATCCACTCTCCTGAAAAGCTTGGAGAAGAAGTGAATTCCTACTCCCACGCCACCAATCCACTTCCTCCAAGAATTCTCAGGCAGCTCTTCGAGCCAGTATTCATCCGTCCCTATGTTTATGAAGAGGATCCTGTTCCAGTTTCCTTCCACCTGTTTGTATGATAAATGAAGATTAATATGTTGTCTTTGATTGAAACTGTATTTATGAGATAACCTAATCTCGCCACGCAACTGCCCTACCAACATTTTTGAGGAATAATTGTGCTCGAAACATATGAATCTGAGATAACAGTAAAAAATCCCCCCATTCTTCCTTACCGCATTCTTCAAAATTTTCGCAGCCCAAAAACCCTTGAAATTCATCCCTCCCCTGGCTTTATCATAGCTCTCGAATAAGGTATGCACGCAAGAAAGGAAATATCTGTTTTGCCTTCCCCGGGATATCGTTCTTACAAATACGTAAGCAAGAAATCTCTGACCTTCAGGGAGGAGATGAATTGTGAAATGTTTACAAATACATGCAGTACCATGGAATCAGTACCAATGGGTAGGTGGGAATTTAAGCCTGTTGGAGACCAATACCTCCGTAGCCAACCTGCCAGGAGGAAGGGGGCAACACTTCGTGCGGAAGGGATCGAGTATGGTCGTTTAATCAGGAGCATCAAATCCTTCAGGGATGAGAGGATATCGATAAACCGCCTTGTGCCCTTAAAATTCCCTCATTTCCTTATTTTCCAGATTATTTTTTTAGAATTGATTTTGCTGATATTCTTGATACTCATATTTACAATAGAAAATATTTATTATCGTAATCAGGATAATGCGGAAGCGAACCCCTTATGGATGGGGATTAGAAATAGTGAGAGGATGTGGAAATGGATCTTCAAACACTTCTGTTTGGTATATACCCGCGATCTGAGCGTCTCAGGAGGGAATACGGAAGATGGGAAAGGGGAATGATTGGCTCAGAGGAGGTCGGTGCAATCATTTCAGAGGAGAAATCTTCATTTTACGAAATGGCCAGGACTGCAATGCTAGATTTTTTTACCGATCCGTTGTTCAATTGGCATGATATCCTGAGACCTGTTGCTCTCTCAATAGAGGGTATCAATCTGGGCCCCCTGAGGAGGTACAAGGAGACGAACACGTTCTACAGAGAACCGTTGATCAAGGTCGTGGGGAAAGTTGGCGATATGGAATCATTCAGGGAAGTAAAAGACAATCCACCGTTCCCTGTATTCCATAGAATTCCCGGAAAATCCTATCTTCATTTCCTCCCTGGAATTTACTCATTCATCAGGATGAGTAGTCTGCACTGCTCATTTGAAGAAGCTGTTTCCGGTCTAGAAAGAGCTTATTCGAAGATAGTGGATCAACTATCCATTGAGAACCTTCTCATATACGAACCTCTTGAGGTTGAAAATATAGATATTTATTCAGGACTTGCTTCCACAGTATCGCTCTTCCTTGTTCTCCCTCAGTTCACAGGTGATCACAAAAAGACAAATGTAGGGGCTCATTCCATCATCAGCCACGATCCCTATAAATTTGCCAGGCAGTGCGAGGTTCCTGGTGTGATGCTCGTAGATGCCCTGTCCACTAAGGTGGGGGATAGAATCGTAGATAAAGTGAGGTCCTTCACGGACGATTTCGATAAAATCATAGTATCCAACAACGAAAGCTTTGATTTTCTTCCCCGGGTCATCGCGGATAGAAAATTAATGAATTTCAGGGGGAATTAATATGCTGGAAACACAGGAGATAGGGAGTTTCCGGAAGCCGGAGTACCTCTCCCGAAGGTTCAGGTCGCTTAAGGAGGAGGAACTCAAAGAACTTGCGGGCAAGGCAACTGTGGAAATAATAGGTCTCTTCGAGAATGCCGGTCTTATGAATATAGGAGTTGGAGGGGAGATGTTCCGGTGGGAGATGTACGAACATCCTGTGCAGAGGATGAAAGGAATCACAATTTATGGCCCCGTAAGGTCGTTTGACAACCGTTATTATAACAAGGGGAGCGTAACCGGGGAAATAAAGAGGATAAAGGCGTTTCACCTTGATGAGGTCGCCCTTCTCAAAAAACTGGGGAAAAAGAATGTGAAGATACCCATCACAGGGCCTTATACCCTTATGGACTGGTCCTTCAACGATTACTATGGATCCAGGGAGGAGCTTGCTCTCGCCTTTGGACGGATCGTCAACGAGGAGATAAAGGAACTCAAATCTTTCTGGGGGGAAGATGAACTCCAGATACAGATAGATGAACCAGCTGCAACTACGCATCCCTCAGAAATGGGAATATTTGTGAACTCATTCAATGAGGCGGTTAAAGGCGTCACAGGGATAGAGACTCACCTGCATGTTTGCTACAGCTCAGACTACGGCCTCCTTTTCAATGTTATACCGGATCTGAGGGCAGATGTGTACAACTTGGAGTTTGCAAACAGGGACAGCCTATCCATCGATGGCGAAAGGGAAGGCTACAGGGATGTGGCTCGCTTTGCGGAGGTACTTTCCACGGTCACCAGGAAAATATCTCTAGGCCTGGGAGTGACAGATGTTCACGTTGATACTGTTGAATCTCCGGAACTTATAAGGAGGAGGGTGCTGTTTGCACTTAATTACATAGATCCTGGTCGTCTGAGGTTAAACCCTGACTGCGGACTCAGGACAAGAAGCAGGAACGTGGGCTACGAGAAGCTCAGGAACATGGTGCTGGCAAGAAATTCAGTAGCGGAGGAGCTATAATATACCGCAGGGATAAGCATTTATCTTTTCCGTGTATAACGTCGCATGCAGAAAGCGGCAGTTCTTGAAAGGATAAATGAATACCCAAGGGTTAAAGAGGTTGATGAAGAGGAACCGGGGGACAACGAGGTTATAATAGAGCAGGACGTGACAGGTATCTGTTACAGGGATATTCTCACCATGGAGGGCTTCTTTCCGAGGGCTAAGTTTCCCATAATTCCAGGTCACGAAATCTCAGGAAGGGTTAAGGAAGTTGGGAGGAACGTAATTAAGTTCAAGAAGGGGGACAGGGTCGCCAGTCTGATATATGTGCCCTGCGGTAACTGTGAATTCTGCAGAACAGGCAGGGAAAATCTATGCAGGAACAAGAAAGTGTTCGGGGAGGAGCTTCAGGGTGCATACAGGAAATACGTCAGGGTTCCCGAGATATCTCTGGTAAAGGTCCCCAGAAACGTTTCCCCTGAGGCTGCCGCAATTTCAGCCTGCGTCACGGGCATGGTGGTCCAAGCACTAGAAACCGTGGGACACCTCAAGGCAGGTGAAAATATTTTGATCACAGGAGCCGGGGGCGGAGTTGGTGCGCATGCTGTTCAGGTGGCAAAGGCCCTGGGAGCGAGGGTGATAGCTGAAACTACGAGCGAATGGAAGAAGGAGAAGATACTTGAAATTGGGGCGGATGACATCGTATCTGGTAAGGATTTCCAGAAAAAGGTAAAGGAGCTTACTGGTGGTGACGGTGTTGATCTCGTCCTCGAAACGGTCGGGGAACAGACGTTTGGTGACTCATTCAGATCCCTTTCATACGGTGGGAGGGTAATCGTAGTAGGAAATGTGAACGTCTCCAATCTTCAGGTTCCCACAGGGAATCTCATCCTAAAGGGAAACTGGATCGCTGGAAGCATAAGCTCAACCAGGAAGAGTCTGAGGAAGGCGTTGAAGCTGACTAGCGAGGGAAAGGTGCATGCTATTGTGGGTAAAGTTTTCAATCTTGAACAGGTGGAGGAAGCTTATAGGGCTATGAAGAACAGGGAAATTTTCGGGAGGGCTTTCCTGAGAGTTTAGCTTTTCTTGAAGGATGCGATTTTCTCGTCAAAGAATTTGTTGAGATTGGAGATGTTTCCCTTTATTTTTTCGAGTATGCCAGAATCAAACTCCCCTGATATTGACGCTGATCTGAAGCTGTTTATGTTGTCAAGAAGATCTATGGAATTCTTGAAACCCTCCTCATCCAGAATGTAGAATTTCTGGACGTCCCCTTCAGCTACCTGAACGGGTTCTCCCGGATAGTTTATACTCCTCCCGGCTAGCTTTCTGATTTCTGCCAGAACCTCTTCTGCCTTCCTTTTTTCATCCAGCTTTCCGTACATATCAAGATTTTCGATAGCTGCGGAAAAATTCGTTGCACAGATCTGCGTTCTCTTGATAATATCGTCAGTTAAAGCAATGGACGAGACCCTGGCATCAGAGCCAGGCTTGTATCCCTTGTAGGTGCCTATCTTGTTCTGTATCTTCTTAAGAATAAGAAGACTCCTGTCCCCCTGAATGTCAATCCTGATATCGCTCATCCTCTCTAGCATTCCTGCGGGATATATTATGATTGTGACTTTTTTAGATTGATATCTCAAAGAATATCTTCCGGAGATCTTCTCAAAGGAAGACAAATACAAACTTCACAGGAAATGAAATAATGAATCCCATGGAAAAGAAACCCATTTATAACTAATAGGAATCAACCCCACTCAAGGTGAAAGAATTGCCCTCGAAAAGCAGTTATGCATTTCAGCCTGAAAATTTCCTCACCGCTAAGGAAGAAATGAAAGCGATGATAAGGGAAAGAATGTCAGGCTGGAGACGCTCAGAGAGCGTGGTACGTCTCCCGTCTCCAACTAAGATTGCCAGAGCCAGAGCCCTGGGTTATAAAGCCAAGGCAGGATTTGTTATCGTCCGCGTCAGGGTGCCGAGGGGCGGCCTTCATAAGAAGAAAATCAAGGGTGGCAGGAGGCCAAGGAGATACGGATACAACAAGCTGACTCACGGCAAGAGCGAAAGGTGGATAGCCGAGGAAAGGGCGCAGAAGAGATATCCTAACCTCTCTGTTCTAAACTCATACTATCTTGCGGAAGACGGTAAATACAAATTCTACGAGGTGATACTGCTAGACCCGTCTCATCCCAACATTTCCGGGGATAAGAATTACAGATGGATTATCAACCCAGAACATAAAGGAAGAGTTTTCAGGGGTCTTACGGCGGCAGGAAAGAAAGCTCGGGGGCTCACGGGCAAGGGCAAAGGCTCAGAAAAGTCAAGGCCATCCATAAGAGCCAACGGAAGGCTCAGAAGACACTAATGAGAAATTTCTTCCCCCATTTTCTTATTTCAAGTGTGAGATCAGGATTTTCAAGGTCCACAAGCATCCCTTTCGCTTCCAGCAGGGGTGCAAATCTCTCTATTGATTCCCTGCTTCCCCTTATGGCAAATGTCTTTCCTGAAAGTTCAATTTCCTGAATTGAATCATCCACGAAATATACTTTCTTTCCTTCACTTGGGTCAGCAGGTAACCCTGAAGGGAAGAGAAACAGTGTGTGAAACCTATCTTTTTCCTCGTAGAATTCCACCCCCTCATCAAGGAGCCTTTTCCTGAGGTTGCTTTCCTTTTCCCTCCTCACCAGAATTCCTATCATAAACAATAAAGAAAACAAATTTATTTTAGGTTTTGTTGAGAAAACGTGAATTTCAACACTGTCAAGGTGGAAAAGGAAGAGGAAAACGTGATCATCGGACAGTCTCACTTCATTAAAACGGTGGAGGATCTTTACGAGGCATTGAAGAATTCGTCCCCGCAGGCCAAGTTCGGTATAGCTTTTTGCGAGGCATCTGGAAAAAGACTTGTGAGGTTCGACGGTAACGATGACGAACTTATCCGGAGGGCGGTCAAGAACGCCGTGGCCATAGGGGCCGGCCACACCTTCATAATACATCTCAGGGATTCATTTCCCATAAATGCGATACCCCACATAAGAGCTGTTCCTGAGGTACTGATGCTTTATGCGGCCACCTCAAATCCCCTGAACGTTATAGTTGCTGAGGAAGGGGATATGAGGGGCATCGTAGGAGTGATGGACGGGCAGTCTCCGATCGGAATTGAATCGGACAATGACAGAAAGGAAAGACAGAGGTTCCTCCGCGACATAGGATATAAGAGATGAATGAAGTAGAAGATTTCTATAATTTCGAGTCAGCATACTACGAAAAGATATACGGTTTCTTCAGCGATGATATTCTCTTCTATAAATCAATGCCGTGCAGCCCCCCTTACCTGGAGCTATTTGCCGGTACGGGGAGAATAATATCAAAATTCAAGGACGGGGTAGGTGTGGAAATAAACCTGAGAATGTTATCCAGTACATCCAACGTATTCAACAAGATTCTGGGGGACGCCAGGTATCTTCCAGTCAAGGGGGGTTTCAATACAGTGATCATCGGACTGAACAGCCTCCTCTTGGTACCGGATCCTGAAAAGGCTCAAATAATCTCGGAGGTAAGGAGAGTGCTGAACCTTGGAGGTTATCTGCTGGTGGATGTTCTGAACGGTTTTTCACTGAAGAAGGGCATGTACGAAATAGCTAATCTCAAGGAAAATGGCCTGAGGATCAGGCTCAGACTGCGACCTAAAAGGGTCGGGGACACCTATGTTCTGAGATACCGTTACCTGATTTCGGATGGTGAGGATCCTCATGGAAAGGATAGGGTCGTAGAAAAGAGCATAACCATATATCCCATAACGCTAGATTCCCTGAAGAAAATGATGGAGGAAAGACAATTAAGAATTGAGAAGGTGTACGGGGACTATGACCTCTCGCCCTACGGGAGGAAGTCTGAAAAGATACTTGTTCAGGCAATCGCAGTTTAGGTGATGAGGTTGAGCGCGAAGGATAATACGGAAAGAATATTGAAATGCATTGAGGAAACAAGGGAGAAAAATAAAAAGATTCCCATAATAGTAGAAGGGAGGAATGATGTAATTGCCCTCAGGAGGCTCGAATTCAGTGGAGAAATAATAAAACTGCATTCAAGGATGAGTGTGGAAGATTTCTCCACACTTCTCTCAAGAAGGTACAGCGAGGTTATTCTGCTTCTCGACTGGGATCATAAGGGGAGGAAGCTGACTTCTTTTCTGATAAGACATCTTGCAGCATACGGAGTAAAGACAGATTTCAGTCTTTGGAAGTTATGTTTTTCAATGGCATCGCAGATGTCGAATGTGGAATCCTTGCCGTCAGTTTTTTATAGACTGGTTTCTGAGAGTGAAACCTCCCGGCACATCTGACGCACATCTCAAGCTTGGGAACGTAATGCTCTGAACATACTGGCCTTCCGCACATCTTACAGGATACACCAGCGGGTCGACCGCATATGTAACAGAGTGATAGGACAGTCATCCACTCTCATGCCCGTATGAGCTTAAACGTTTTCCCGTTGGAAAGGGATACTCCAAAAATTAGGTAAAATTGTTTTATCCTTATAATGTATACCGACAAGATAGCCATGAATTCACACTTAACCGATTTACTCAGTGAAATTGGAATCAGGGATGTGGATGAACTTTTTTCAGATATTCCTGAATCCATAAGGACTGAAACCTTAGGATTGCCGAATGGGGTTGATGAAGATGAGGTTAGGAGGGTGGCGTATTCCTATGCTGCAATGAATAGAACAATTGAACAGCAACACTCCTTCCTGGGGTTCGGGGTATACAATCATTATGTCCCGGCAGTGATTGCAAATATAATATCTAGGAATGAGTTCATCACGGCCTATACACCTTACCAGGCAGAGATTTCCCAGGGAATGATGCAGGCCCTTTTCGAATACCAGAGCATGATGGCAGACCTGCTGGAGATGGATGCGGTAAACTCATCCATGTACGATGCATCCACAGCACTCGGAGAAGCGGCCAGAATGGCCTCTGCAATAACGGGGAAGGATGAGCTCCTTGTCCCCAGGTACATCGGTTCATACAAAAGGGCAGTTCTGGAGAACTACTGCAAAGGTGCGGGAATAAGGATAAGAAATATAGAGTTCAATGATAAAGGAATGATAGATCTGGCTTCTCTAGAGAGCCTCCTCAGCGAGAGAACAGCGGGGGTATATGTGGAGTATCCCAATATGTTTGGAATCATAGATACGGGAGTTCCGGAGGTAAAGGAGATAATAGGAAATGAGAGAATATTCATTGCAGGGATCAATCCCATATCTCTCGGCGTGCTTTCCCCTCCCGGAAGATTTGGTGCCGACATTGCTATAGGCGAAGGGCAGGTTCTTGGTCTTGGAATGAACTTCGGTGGTCCCCTCCTTGGAATATTTGCAACAAGAGCCGAATTCATTAGGAAAATGCCAGGAAAAATAATGGGTCTCACAAAAGACTCCCAGGGAAAGATGGCGTTTGCAATGATACTTCAGACTAGGGAACAGCATATCAGGAGAGAGAAAGCAGTCACAAATATGACAAGCAATCAGGCACTGATGGCAGTAGCCGCGGCAGTCTATCTTTCCCTCCTCGGGGATTCCGGCCTCAGGAAGATAGGGGAAATAAACATGGGAAGAACAAGGCAGCTGATGGAAGTCGTGAGGGAGTTCAATGTTGGGATGCCTTACGTTGATTCTCCCGTATTCAACGAATTCCTGATCAGGATGAAGACATCTAGAACATTCATATCAAGGATAGCGAGGAAATTGAACCTGATCCCCGGTTATATACTCGGAAAGGAGTACGGGTTTTCCGACAGGAATGAGGTAAATGTTGTTGTTAACGTAACTGAAAGGAATACAGATGAGGACTTTAACGTATTCCGTGAATTCTTGAGGGAGGTGGCGTAGATGTATCATCAGGCCGTCTTTGATGAACCTATCATAACGGAAAGAAAGGGGAGGAGAACGATTAAGCTCCCCCTTGAGGACAGGAATTTCAATGTAGATATCCCGAAGGAGTTCAGGAGAAGCGAGATTGGCATAGGCGACAGGGAGGAGTTTACAGTAGTGAGGCACTATGTCAGGCTTTCTGAGATGAACTACGGTGTGGATACAGGTTTTTACCCTCTAGGCTCCTGCACAATGAAATACAATCCAAAGATAGCGGAAGAAATTGCCAGTCTCGCAGGATTCAGGATGATACATCCCCTTCAGGACCCAGCCGATGTACAGGGTGCCCTCAAGCTTCTCTATGAGCTGGGGGAGGCACTCAAAAAGATCACCGGCATGGATGAAATAACACTTCAGCCGTTGGCAGGGGCAGATGGTGAATTCACGGGTCTATCAATAGTGAGGGCCTATTTTGAGTGTATGGGTGAATTGGACAGGAGAAGGGAGGTTGTTGTTCCCGACTCCGCCCATGGATCCAACCCCGCGTCGTCAACAATGGCTGGATTTGACGTGGTAGAAATACCCTCCCAAGAAGACGGGACAGTTGATCTTGATGCATTCAAGGCTGCAATTACGGATAGGACTGCCGCATTCATGATAACCAATCCCAATACACTGGGTATCTTCGATGATAAGATCCTCGAAATGGCTAGTTACGCTCACTCAAAGGGAGCACTCCTATACTATGATGGCGCGAATCTCAACGGTATAATGACCAAAACAACACCTGCCAAGATGGGGTTTGACATAGTGCACCTGAATCTCCACAAGACGTTTTCCACGCCACATGGAGGTGGAGGTCCCGGTTCTGGTCCTATCGCAGTTGTAGAAAAGCTGAGGGATTTCCTTCCGTATCCTCTGATCACCTATGATGGAAAGTATCGCATGGACTATATCCCTCCGAAGACGATCGGGAAGGTCGCAAGCTTCAATGGCAACTTCCTTGTGATGGTCAGGGCCTGGGCCTACATAAAGATGATGGGGGAGGATGGTCTCCGTGATGCATGCGAGACTGCGGTTGCAAACTCAAATTACATGAGCAGAAAGATGTCAGAGTTCATGCCAGTACCGGGAAAGGTACTCAAAAAACATGAATTCGTTGCATCAGCCACTGGAACAAATATGCCCAAGGCCGGCGAGATCGCGAAGCATCTCATTGACAACGGTATCCATGCCCCAACCATATATTTTCCACTAATTGTACGGGAAGCTCTGATGATTGAACCCACGGAAAGTGCTACAAAGGAGGAAATGGATTCCTTTATACAAAAGGTGAGGGAAGCTATCAATACACCGATATCAGTTCTGGAACAGGAACCTAAGAATCTCAAGGTAGGGAAGATCGATGATGTGGATGCATCCAAGAATCCAAGGCCTTCGCTCCGGATGGCAAGGAAACTGAAAGCATCACAATAAATATATTCCAAAACTGATCCCCATCTAGCGGAGGTTGCCGAGCCTGGCCAAAGGCGACAGACTCAAGATCTGTTCCTATAGAGGTTCGCCGGTTCAAATCCGGCCCTCCGCATACCTTTTTTTTGAAACAACAGATTATCCCTCAATAAATTTCATCTACCGGCCTTCAGGCTCTGACCAAAGAAATTGCTTCGAAAGGAAGGATGACAATGGAATATGAACGCAAGATTATCAAAATCAAGAGATAGGTTGCCATCCACACTTAGGCTGTGCTGTGAGCCCCATGGAACAGTTGGTCCCGACCTTGTAATAAATAGTGCAATAAATGGAACTCTAAGGATTGAGCTCACCAAATAATCTGTTCAGTAGGCCTGGAAGCTCCAGAAGGTTTGGAATAACGGAATCATAACGAACATCATTCCTTAAAGTTTCATTGTACCTGTTAACCCAGACAGTCTTCAACCCAAGTCTACCCGCGGGCATTATATCATGGTACAAACTCCCTGCCACGTGAATGGTATTTTCCTTCGAAGCGCCGAAGTGGTCAAAGAAATATAGCCAGTGGGCAGTATTTGGTTTATATGACCTGACATCCTCAGCAGTGACAAATCCATCTATTTCAATTCCCGAATTAATTATCGTCTGTTCTAGGAGGTCCCTGTCCACATTGGAAAGTATGACTCTTCTGAAACCATTCTTACCAAGATGTTTCATAACCTGTACCGTGTCGCCGAACGGTGGCCATCTTACTATGCTTTCTGAAAAATCCCTTGATTGGGAGGAATTTACCTTTATTCTAAATTTTGATGAAAGGGAAATGAACGATCTCTCGAGGATCCTCTTGTAAGGCACATATTCTTCTTCCTCTTCTGCCTCCAGAACAACATATTCCTTGAATATTGTATCATCGCTGTCCTTAGCACCTGTAATTCTCCTGAAATTTTCCGCTATCCCTTTTTTCCAGTCTATTAGTGTCCCGTAACAGTCAAAGGTCACGAATTTTTCCATGAGGATATTATAGCTTATTTGTTAAAAATCTTCTCGTAGGAATACAAAAAGAGATTAAATATGAGTGTTGATAATATAGCAACATGGAGGAAAGCCTTTCAGAGTTCAGCATACTGAATACGGAGAATCCTCTGATATTTACCATTGTTCCCTTGAGGGACAGTAAGACCGGGGATAGAGAGCACGATGAAAGAATCCTCAGGAATCTGGAAAGCAAGGCGGTCGAAATAACAAATTCAGTAAATAGGATCAAAAGATTGAACGCCATAAATGTTCCGGAACTCGTGGAAGAGAACCATGAAGGAAGACCGAGATACAACAGTATCTACACGGAAGCCCTTGCAAAGAGAACAGCTGAATTGTTGAAAATTGTCCCGATAGTCAACAAGGTTGTGGTACATATAGACAGCTACGAAAAATTGGTAAACTGGGTAAAGGAGACATCGAATCAGGGCATAAACAACATGATATTTGTAGGGGGAAATACAAGGCACCACAGATATCCTGGTCCAACAGTATCCGAGGCAAACTTAATTGCGAGGAGACTTTGGGAGAAGAGCAGGGGGGTACCGCTTACCATAGGGAACATCTCCTTGCCGGAGAGGAGTGATGAAGCCAAAAGAATGCTTTTCAAGACGATTTCCGGCGCGCAGTTCTTCACGACCCAGATGCTATTCAGCAGTGAAGGTATTGTACCCCTGATGGGGGAATATGGGAGACTGTGTAAGATTGCTGATGTAAAACCGGCAACTGTCATATTTAGCTTTGCCCCCCTGAGGAGTGTTTCTGATCTAAATCTTCTTGATTTTCTTGGGGTGGACCTTCCCGAGGATAAGAAGATAGACATCCTCGAGGGAAGGGATATTCATAAAGCTTCTAGAAGATCCATTTACAACTCCATAAGAGTATTCGGGGAGATTAAAAGGGAAATGGAGAAAAGGGAAATTCAGGTTCCCATTGGTGTGAATGTGGAGCAGCTAACAAAGTCAAATCTTCCATCTTCTGTTGAGATGCTTAAGGAATTCAGTAAGGTTATAGACCTTTCAGGCCAGGAAATCCTAGATTACAGTGAGACGCTCGAGTAGCTCTCCTAGTGGAGGAGCGATCCTATGCTGGAACCACTGCCGCATCTCTCCGTATCTATTCCAAGGCTCCTCAGATTTTCTTCCATTCTTGGTCCCATGTTAACACAGAATACCTTCTTCACTCTGTTATCAGTGAGTAGCTTCAAAACCAGCCCGTGCCCAACATTTTCCCTTTCATCATCGTTGTGAGGGTTATCAATGAGCCTACTGTTCTGGATTTTTCCATCTGAAACTTCAGCCACCATAAAATACCTGCATCTTCCGAAATGGTCACTTACATGAGCTCCGTCGTCAGTCGGTATAGCAACTATCAAAGCTCTCACCTACTTGCCTTAATTGTATTCTGAGACAAAATGTTTCGCTACCGGGTGATCCTCTTCTTGACCTCAATCCTATAAAATACCTTCTTCATGATTACAATGTTCTCCTATCGTACTGCAATCTTGTTCTCACATTTTATTTTATATTAATTAGGGTGTCCCAAGTTACGTCAAACAACGACATCCATTATCTTCTCCTTCGGTCCCTTTAAACGCATTACTTAATCTGCATGCTTACCGTGGTGTTCAGTCATGTGCAGTTCAAGCGCTTTTTCATTTTTAAAAGCAATATCGCAGCATTCGAGTTTCTTCTCTTTCACGATATCACTTCCCAGTAGTTACTAGACCACACTGTAGATATCAGAAAGTAAACAATTATTCACTTGCACCCTTATTAAATGGATTCAGTTTTATTTCTGCAGGTGATGTCCAGAATGCCCATTATACGTTCTAGCCAGTCGGTTTTGCAAAAGGCTGGTACTTTTCTCGACCGGATTTGTTTACTGGGTATTGTTTGCTTTCTCCTCGGGAATATTAACATTTTACAGTCAACTCGCTACTTGGCTTTTCACATACTGAGTTGGTTCAAGACCTATCCTTTTCCTATCTCAGCGGTCATAAGATTTTATCATGTTGAATTATTATTATCACGACCGAAATTTCGACATCTGTCAAGAATTAATGAAAATATGGGGCACCCTATTATAATAATCCCCTCTGGAAATGGTTTTTCCGGTAAACTCGTTGATCTCTTTCAGCCATCAGCAATTCACTCTTTCATTGACGGAACTTTCTTGTTTACGTCCTGAGGAAAAATTGTGCCCAAAATTGAAACTGAGTGTTCCATCGGGCAGGAAGATTGACAGATACACTCTCGTTTCCCATACCTAGGTGATATCTATCGGGATCTAAATTCATAACTGCGCAGTTCTATGAGCTAGCAGAGGAATAAAAGTCCTTTCTGGCAAAGGATATATGGCACATAAAAATTATATACGGTACGGTCATCGAACTTCCGGTAAAAGGGATAGAAATCTAAATTACGACAGCATGGACTACTCTGGTCGCCCGAATAAAGGAAGGGCTAATCCTAGAAGCTTCGAGCCCCATGCCCGACACGGTGGTGTTGCAAAGAATAGGATCTGAGAATATATGAGAGGTCTAAAAGATAAGGTCGCACTGGTAAGTGCAGCAAGTTCGGGAATAGGAAAGGGAATAGCCAAGGTTCTTGCCTCCGAGGGTTGCAGGGTACATATATTCTCCCGGGACCCAGAAAAAATAAGAAAGAGCGCCGAGGAGATAGTCAAGGAGACATCTGGAGATGTAACATTCAGCACTGGGGACCTAAGCAGAACTGAAGATATTAAGAAGGTGCTGAGGGATGTTAGGGAGAAGAGAGGGGAAGTGGATTTCCTGGTTGTGAATTATGGTGACCCTAAGGTAGCGCCATTCCTGGAGATAACAGAAGAAGACTGGGACGTGAGCATTAACATGATCCTTAAGAGTACGATTTTGCTTACCCGGGAGTTCATTCCTGAAATGATAAAGAAGAGAAACGGAAGAGTCATTTTTGTCACATCTTTGACAACGAAGCAGCCCATGGAAGGCTTTTCAATCTCTGCCTCCCTGCGAGCTGCAGTTGTGGGCCTCTCCAAGGTTCTTTCGATGGAATATTCTAAGCACGGGATAACATTCAACAGCATTTCCCAAGGGTATGTAATGACTCCAAGACTGGAAAACATAGCGAAAAGGAATGCATCGATCAAAAACCAGACCATCGAGCAGGCTTATGACGCAATCAGGCAGGGAATACCGGCCGGGAGGTTTGGAAAGCCTGAGGAAATCGGTTACCTGGTCGCATACCTGTGTTCATTGGAAGCATCGTATATCAACGGTACAAACATTCAGATAGATGGTGGTGTAGTGAGGTTTCCATTTTGATGATTCGCAAAAAATTAATCGCAAGGTGAAATTATCAATCATGAAACTGGATGATGGAATATTTCTAATAGATGGAACTATGGCAAACTGTTATCTGGTCCAGTATCAAGGTAAGAATATCTTGATAGACGCAGGGATGAAAGGGTCAGCAAAGAAGATTATATCATTCTTCAACGAGATGAAAATAAAGCCTGACGTGGTTCTGATTACTCACACGCATGTGGACCATATAGGAGGGTTGAAAGATATCCATGAGGAGTTTAATCCTGAAATATACGTGCCTGACAGAGAGGTAAACGTGGCGAAAGGATTAGAAAAAGTACCATCGGCTGGTGGACTGGCTTCCCTGATAGGTGGTCTTTCCAAACCTAAGCCTGTTGAAAATGTAGTCCCTCTTAGTAAGATGAAGATAGAAGGGGTGGAGATCGTGGATACAGCGGGTCACACACCTGGAAGCACTTCGTACCGTTTTCCCTCACTCAATGCAATATTCGTGGGTGATGCTGTACAAGAGCATAACGGGAGGTATGAGTTCAACAAATCTTTTACCCTGGACCATAAGAAGGCACAGGAATCATTGGATAAAATTTTGGGAATGCATGGTACATTTGCATATCCGGGGCACGGGAGCAGATTCAGGATCCCTTAGGACGTCGAAAGAGTGTTCTAGGTGTGGAAACATAGGGATTAGGGAAGGTAAATCATTCAAGTGTCCAACTTTTGGGCACGTTGACCACGCTGACGTCAACGCTTCGTTCAACATAGCGTTGCGTCCTCCTTTAATGGAAAGCATAGGTCAATTGCACGTAGACAGGGATGCGTACAAAGGGAGCACTGATACCCCCAGAGGGGCAACTCCGAGGACGACGGAGACCCCAGAACCCCCGAGCTTTAGCGAGGAGAGTATGTCAGGGATGTGACTCCCTATGAACCGCTTCCACCAGCAACCAGGGATCTGTTGACCATTTTTTCTAAGGGGCCGCCGAAACCTCAAATCTGGTCGGAGTTGATTGAGGGGGGAGAGGAGGATCAACCAGTATCCTGAATGGAATATGATTCTTCTGGCAAAACGCGTCTATCTCATAAACCTGCACCTCGACCACCTTATCCCCTACCTTTTTCTTAGTGGCAAATGTGTTGTAATAGGGCAGAGATTCCGGGTCTGGGGCCTTAACACCCTCCTCATACTCAATCTTGACTGAGTAGTTATGGTTACTATCACAAATCGGACATTTCAGCATGGAAACTTTCATTTCCATCTCTTTCATCGAACCTTAATGATTTTTAACTATTTACTGGTTGTTCGCCTGTCTCAAAATCCCATCCTTTATGGGCGGTCAAAATGAACATTAAATTTAAGAGCTTGAGGATGCTTGCCGACATAGCATCGAGAGGCGGAAGAGTACCCCCTCTCTATGTTTACGTGGTTTTTGTGTTGCCAGGTTTCGCTTTTTCAATAATGGCCTCTCATAGAGTGAACTATGTACCCTTTCTTGTGAGCGCTATCGCAATAGTGCCTCTTATGGCGGCAGTAAATCTATTTGATGATTTCTTTGATTTCAGGTATGGATGCGACAAGCCGGGATCCCCGAACACATTTTACAGGCGTCACCCGATATTTTCATACGGAGTAAGTCCTAGATACCTTCTTGAATGGGCCATATCATTTTCTCTTATCTATTTCCTCTTGCTATCAGCTGATGCATTCTTCTACGGCAGATCCATTATATTTATCGGGGTCGCTGGATTTATACTCGGTTACGGGTACACGGGCCCACCGTTCAAGTACAAGTATTACGGGCTGGGGGAGATCGGTGTCTTCATTTCGGTATTGCTTGCCAATTTGCTGGTATCATCTTCCTGTCTTCGGACTTTCGATGCTGAAACCATTGTTTATACTGTTCCATTTTCTTTGTTAATAGTACTGATGTTTCTCGCAGGAAACACACGTGACATTGAGTCCGACAGAAATACTGGTTTCCTAACCATGCCTGTAATTTTAGGCAGAAGACGGTCTGTTATTTTGATGAGGCTTGTGACTCTGTCATTTTATGTTTCCACTCTAATTTTAGTCCTTATTGGATTCTATTCCCCACTTTCTCTTTTCGTTTCAGCCGGAATGCCCCTTGGTTTCATCTCCCTGAATCTCTCCCTCAAAAATGATCGTGTTGCAGAATTATCCCTTGGTCCATTTGTCTTCCTATCGCTCATAGCCCTCGCAGTTCTTTCCATTTTGAGATGAATTTCCAACAATTTCTTAAATATTCAATTTTAGGGATAGTTATGACCAAGAAGGGACGATTTCTATTTTATAAAGGTAAAGTCACCAAACTTCGATGGAGCCGTAAAGGATCTCGTTGGAATCCTCAGGAGCTCTTCATATGGAAGAAGGTAATTTTTACAAAAAATTCAGAATGAACGTTCCGATATTTAGAGGATGAATTACGGAATTCTCATCCTCCTTAAAATATTTAAAATTGTGTATGGAGTTCCTCTCTGATAAAGTCATACAATCAAATCCTAGCTCACCGGTTGCTCTGTCAGGATTCAGGTGATAAGGTTGAGAACATTCCTGTTCCACTGTTCATATACAGGAATAGGATAAAGACATATTTCTATTCACCACAGTTTCTGTGCAATGGGAGCTGTGATAATTCCGGCGGAGGGACTTAAATGACAGTGGATACCTCAAGACATCTTAATGTATTACCACAAAATATGCCTAACCGTGATAGGCGATGAGGAAATAGGTGCAAAAGTGAAAACCTCCGGAGTTTTAGCGAGAAGAGTAAGTCTGAAATCATCACTTATTTAGAAGTGTCCACACCTTTGTCGTCATGGAAAGATAAAACACGGTACAAGGCGAAGTTCTTGAATTCTTTACCCACAAGAGAGCCACCGACGGGGTTTGGACCCGCGACCTCGTGCTTACCAAGCACGCGCTCGTACCAGGCTGAGCTACGGTGGCATTTAGCTTGTTATGTTTACAACCTTAAAACTCTTTTTATCTGGAGCTATAGAAAAGGTAAATAATTCTTTATAATGTGGTATTGATGCCCGATTATGATGCTATAGTCGTCGGGGCAGGCAATGCTGGGTCTGCCGCCGCCATCGCCATGGCCAGCAAAGGGCTGAATGTTCTTCTCGTCGACAGATCGGATCCACCAGGTGCCAAAAACCTTTCAGGAGGTGTACTCTGGGGGAACGACCTTGCGCGTGTGCTACCAAAATGGCAGAGCGAAGCCCCCCTCGAACGTTACATAAAGAACAAGAAGATAGGTTTCCTGACAGAGAAATCCTCAATAATCATAGATTTCAAGACAGAAATATTCGAGGAGAACAAAGTTGGATTTACTGTATTGAGGTCAAAATTTGATCCCTGGTTGGCCAAAAAGGCGAAGGAGGCTGGCGCACTCGTGATTCCAGGCATAACTGTCGAAGCCCTCGCAAAGAAGGATGGAAAGGTCATTGGGATAGAGGAATCGGGGGATATTATTACTTCCAATGTAGTTATACTTGCGGAAGGGGTTAATCCAAGGCTTTCCATTGAGGCGGGTCTCAGACCACCACTTTCAGACTGGGAGGTAGCGCTCGGTGTGAAGGAGATAATAAAATTAAGTCCGCAGAAGATAGAGGATCGCTTCAACCTGAGCAGTAATTCAGGTGTCGCTTCCGAATACATAGTAGGGATATTCGGGGAGCTGAATATAGGCGCTTTCCTCTACACAAACAAAGATACCATTTCCCTGGGAATTGTATCTCCTATGGAACAGCTCAGGGAAAACGGGATGACACACACATACGACATAATAGAACGGTTCAAAGAACACCCATCCATAGCACCTCTTATAGAAGGGGGAACGGTCGTTGAATACGGCGCTCACCTCATACCGGAGGGTGGTATACAGATGGTTCCGAAATTGTATGGGGATGGGTACTTGATAGCTGGAGATGCTGCTGGTTTCGCATTCAGCAACGGCCTTGTTCTTCAGGGTATGAATTATGCAATTCTCTCAGGCATCCTAGCTGGCGAGACTGCCGTTGAAGCCAAGAAAAGCGGGAACTTCAGCGAATCCTCCCTTGCCAACTACAGAAGAAAGCTGGAAGATACCTATGTGTTGAAGGACCTGAAAACTTTCAAGGACATAAGGAAGGTTACTGGGAACAAGAATATGTATACAACCTATCCCAAAATGCTTGAGAGTTTGCTGCTCGAGATGCTCTGGGAGAGGGGGCAGCCAAAGAAGAAGATCCGGGAAATTCTTTCATCCTGCGCGGCTGATCTTAACATGAGCAGGCTGAAGACAGTGACTGACTTCTATTATATGTACAGGAGGATGTGAACGTGGATATCAAGGAAAGGCTGGGAAAGACAAAATACGATGTGGATAAGAATTACGCGCACATAACAGTCAACGAAAACATATGCGCCAAATGCCCCCATCATTTCTGCGTGATGGCCTGTCCCGCACAATGCTACACACTCCAGGATGGAAAGCTTGTATTCCAGTATGAAGACTGCGTGGAGTGCGGCACGTGTTCTATAGCCTGCGATCAGGGTTCTGTTACATGGCATTATCCGAAAGCCGGCAAGGGCGTGATCTACAAATATGGGTGATTGAAAATGTTGAAAATCGCTGTTATGATAAAGCAGGTTCCTGACAGTCAGGATATCAGCATAGATCCTGTTACGAAGACGCTGAACAGAAGCATGGCCAGAAACGTTGTGAATCCACCTGATATCAACGCTCTGGAGGCTGCATTGCAGCTGAAGGACAAGCATGGCGGGGAGATTACGGTGATAACAATGGGCCCTCCTATGGCCGATACTGCGCTCCTTGAGTGCATGGGAAGGGGGGCTGATAAGGGAGTGCTTGTCACAGACAGAGTTTTCGCAGGGGCAGATACCTGGCCAACTTCATTCACTCTCGCATCTACCGCGGACTACCTGGGAGGGTTCGATGTTATATTCTGCGGGGAAGAGACAACAGACTCCTCCACTGGCCATGTGGGACCGGGGATAGCGGAATTCCTCGGATATGAGCAGGCAACTTATGTTCACCACGTGGAATATGAAGATGATCACTTCATAGTTTCCAGGGATATAGAGGGGGCTACGGAAACGCTCATGATAAGCAAGCCAGCAGTTATCACCATAACCCTGAATGCGAACAATCCCAGGAATCCTACCCTTAAGAAAAAAATAGAGGCTTACAAGAAGGGGGTGCAGATAATAAGCAATAAGGAGCTTCAGCTCGATCCTTCGTGTGTTGGTCTCAAGGGCTCGCCAACCATAGTCAAGGACATGAAAACTGTCCCTGATCCTATAAAGAATCCAGCGAAGCCAGGGATAGAGGAACTTGACAAGGTTGTCTCGGTTCTCATCGAGAGGGGGGTGATAAGATGATAAAGAACAGGTGCGCAACGCCTCCCAGCGATGTATCCATATACAAGGACTTCTGGATATGGCTGGAACAGAACGACGGCAAACTCTCCAGAGTAGCACTGGAAATGGCAGGAATTGGAAGAAGGCTCTGCGACAAATATAATGAGAAGCTTATCGGAATTCTTCTTGCGGGTGAAAATGCAGAAGAGATGGCCAGAGAGGCTATAGAATACGGGGTTGACAAGGTAATTCTCGTAAAATCATCCGTGTTCACTCACTACAGGACCAGGCCTTACGCAGATACAATATCGAACCTCATTCTAGAAAGGAAACCTAATTATTTCATCATCGGTGCCACACACAACGGCAGGGATCTTGCATCCAGACTCGCAGTAAGGGTGAATACCGGCATAACTGCTGACTGCACCGAGATAGATATAGACCAGACTAAGAAGCTCCTTGAAGCGAGAAGGCCCGCCTTTGGAGGGGCCATACTGGCAAACATTCTATGCAGCAGGCACCGCCCACAGATGGCGAGCGCGAGACCCGGGATATTCAAGCCAATAGATAGAATACCTGGTAGGAGCGGGGAAATAGAGGTGATCGAGAGCGGTATAAGGGAGGAGGAGGTGGCAACTAAGGTTCTCCAGGTTGTCTCGAGGGAGGAGATAGATATTACAACTGCAGATGTGATTGTTGCGGGTGGCATGGGTCTTGGAAGAAAGGAAGGGTTCAAGATGCTTGAAGAACTTGCAAATGAGCTGGGAGGAATAGTGGCTGCCTCAAGACCAACGGTCGATGCGGGGTGGATAACGAGGGACAGGCAGGTGGGTCAGACAGGAAAGACCGTTCATCCAAAACTGTACATAGCAGTCGGGATATCAGGTGCAATACAGCATATTGCCGGGATGAAGACATCTGAATTTGTAATATCGATAAACAAGGATTCATCTGCCCCCATAGTGAAGTACTCCGATATAGCTCTCATAGGGGATGCTTACGAAATTGTTCCAAAACTCATAGAGGCCATAAGGAATGGAAAGGAACTTCTGCGGCAAGGCAAGATAAAGGTGCAGTCCAAGCAGTCCTGAAGAAGCCATTTCTAAAGGGTTTAAATTTGATATCTTGTCATCAGTTGAGGTCGCTCTTCGTCAGTCTATCCAGGACATACGGCTTCATGTACTGGTGGCCAGCATCCTCTCCCTCTGAAGTCATCGTGGGGGCTATACTGGCCCAGAACACCAGCTGGAAGAATGTGGAGAAAGCCCTTAAATCGCTTCTGGGGATTGAATTGAACGATCTGATAGTAAGGGAAGATCTAGAAGATCTTATCCGTCCTGCAGGATTCTACCGTCAGAAATCCCGTTACCTCCGAAATGCAATAAAATATTATATCGACAAAATTGAGAACCTTTCACTTCCCTTTTCCGTGAGGGAAGAGATGCTATCAATCGAGGGAATAGGCAGGGAGACCGCTGACAGTATCGCGTTATATGCCTTCCATCAGAGGACGGTCCCGGTTGATTCCTATACCCTTAGAGTTCTCAACCGCTTCTTCTCTTCAAATTTCAGCATTAAGGATTATGAACACATCCGTCACCTGCTGATTCAGGCTTTCTCTGTAGATGAACTTATGGAGTTTCACGGCCTGATCGATGAACATGCCAAGAGGGTCTGTTTGAAGAATCCCCTCTGCAATGCTTGCAAGATAAGTGAGAAGTGCCCAGGGCGGAGATGATCAGGATACTGTCCCGCTTCCAATCAGGCGCCACCTGTTGTGTATTTTTCTGCTTATCGCTACCCTCTGACCCGGGATGGCGATGACAGGGTACCTGAGTTCAACATCAATTATATCGCCCTTCGATTGACTCACCGTTCCGACGGTGACAGCCGTCGCAACATTCATAAGCAGGGTTTCACCCTTAATTATCCTGTCCACGGGCAGTTCATCCGAACTACCGACCACCTTGGTCAGTATATTCGTTTTCAAAGAAAGCCTGAACACAGGTTTGGGAAGAGTTCCCTCAAGCCCCACGACCATTCCTACAAGATTGTCGGCCTTAGTCAGAAACGGGTCGAGCTCCGTACCTATGGCCACGAGTCCTCCAGGTCCCTTCTCTTCCAGAGGTATATTACCTGAAATTATAGATGTTATAACTGTCTGGATAGGCATCCAGCTCTTCTTCCCTCCTTTGGCTACGGATATGCCCGGAGAGATTTCGATTTTATCCCCTACCCTGAACTTCCCGGAAAGAATGCTTCCACCAACAACGCCTCCCTTCAGCTCCTCCGGAGACGTGCCGGGTCTGTTGACGTCAAAGCTTCTTGCAATATACATCATTGGGTCACCCTCCTCGTTGTACTTTTTCGTTGGTATCCTCTGTTCTATGGCCTCCAGAAGCGCATCAAGGTTTGCATTATCCAGGGCACTCATGGGAATTATGGGTGCATCCTCTGCCACTGTCCCCCTGGCAAACTCCTTGATCTCCCTGTAACTTTCCATTGCTCTCTCCTCATTCACCAGGTCTATCTTGTTCTGGACTATGACAATATTTTTTATTCCCAGGAAGTTCAGTGCCGTGAGATGCTCCCTCGTCTGGGGCATCGGACATTTTTCATTGGCCGCTATTACCATTATTGCTCCGTCCATTATTGCAGCCCCTGACAGCATTGTTGCCATGAGGCTTTCGTGACCTGGGGAATCGACAAAACTTACAACCCTTTCAAGGACAGCACCGTTTCCGCAATCAGATGGCCTCGTTGAATACCTAACCTCCGAGCCCTCGGGGCATCTGTATATGGGTGCATCAGCGTATCCGAGCTTTATGGATATCCCTCTCTTTATCTCCTCGGAAAAGTAATCTGTTTTCACCCCTGTTATGAGCTTTGTCAGGGTGCTCTTGCCGTGGTCAACATGACCGACCATGCCGATGTTAACTTCAGGAGGTCTTGGAAGTTTCATTCGATTCTCCATTTCCTTCCTCTATCTTCCCCTCAACAACTGCAAAATTCACGAGAGATATGTCATCAGACAGAGTGTTTCCCCTTATGTTCTTCTTTTTCCTCATCCCCTTCCTCTTAGGATGGAATCCCACCCCTCCAGCAAGAAGAATCCTCTTCCTCCTCATTCCTGGAAAATCAGCCCTCATGGGGAAACCATCCTTGTCGCTACCCCCTGTTATTCTGAGCTTAACATTAGGAAAACCTATGAATGCACCGTCAATCACATCCCCTATCTTCTTCCCGAAAAGAGCGTTCTGCCTGTCCTCTGGTACCTCTACCTGTCTTGATTTCCCGTCCGGGGTGGAGATCACTGCCCTCATTGTCACCATTAAACTTATCACCGATAGCAAGGGTATTTTGAATGCTTATAAATAAGTTCTCGGTGTCCTGCCTAGAACTTGAGGATGCTCTTGGCTACAAATGGGGGCACCTTGAGTCCAGTGGTTCCTACCCTTATCCTGAAATCAACCGTCCTGCATCCTTTCCCATTTTCAAGCACTATCACAGGATTCAGATCCAGTTCGACAATCTCCGGATTATCGCTCACAAGTTCAGATACCCTGACGAGGACATCCCTGTAAGCAGCTTCATCAGCGATCTTGCTGCCCCTGTATCCCCTCAGTACCTGGGCAGTTCTGAGTTCTGATATCATCTCTTCTGCCACATCCTCACTAATGGGCGCCAGCCTTGTTGAGACATCCCTTAGGAGTTCCACAAGCTTCCCTCCCATCCCGGCGACTACGAGCGGACCGAATAGAGGGTCATTCGTTGAACCTGCAATCATTTCCACACCCTCCGGCACCATCTCCTGCGCCACCATGTAATCCACCTTGTATCCCCTTCCCGTAAGGGTGGAAAGCATACCTTCTACCTCCTTTCCAATATCAGAAACCGGGATGTTCAGTTTCACGGCCCCGACATCACTCTTGTGAACCATCCCTGGACCGTAGGCCTTTATTGCAACCTTCCCTTCCCAGCCTTCGGTCTTTCTTACAGCCTCCTCGCTGTTCCTGAACGTAACTGTCTTGACGGTGGGGATATGATATATATCTAAAATCGTTGTGCATTCTTCGTATGACAGCCATTCCCTGTTTTCGCGCATGGCCTTGGAGATTATTGCCTTCACCTTGTCCTTGTCAACGTCCTCCCTCTTGGTCTGTTTTCTAGAGGGAGAGTACTTCCATCTACCGTACTCAGTTGCCCTTGCAAGTGCTCTTGCCGCGTCCTCAGGGAAGGGGTAAGAAGGAACACTTATTCCATCCTGCCTCAGTATCTCCGTAACACCCTTGGTGGCCATGAAAACGGAAACTACTGTTTTCGAATTGTTGAAGGTCTTGACTCCGGCAAGAATACTTCTCGCAACGTCATTGGGATCGAGGACCACAGGCAGTATGAATATCACTATTATTGAGTCTATTGTCTCATCCTTTCCAAGAATTTCCAGAGCCTTTTTGTACATATCAGGCTGCACGCCAGCGGTCATATCAACTGGATTTTTTGTGCTAGCGATGGGTGGGAGTATATTTCTAAGTGCCTCCTTAGTCTTCTCCGGGAGGTCTGGAACCTCCAGGCCATGAGCCTCGCAGGCATCTGCGGCCAGTATACCCGCCCCTCCGGCATTGGTAAGTATTGCGACCCTGTTGCCTTTTGGAACCGGCTGGTTTGCAAGGAGGGTTGCAACCTCGAACATCTCATCTAGAGTATCGGTCCTTATGATCCCGCTCTGCTTGAAAAGAGCATCAACCGTCACATCAGACGTTGCAAGGAGTGCACCTGTATGGGACTGTGTGGCCCTGAAGCCCGCCTTGTATCTTCCACTTTTTACCGCAATTATGGGTTTTTTCTTTGTTATCCTCCGTGCGAGCCTTGAGAATTTAACGGGGTTACCGAAAGATTCAAGATAAAGAAGGATAACATCGGTCTCTCCATCGTTTTCCCAGTACTGGATAAGGTCGTTTCCCGAAATATCCTCCTTGTTTCCAACAGAAACAAACGAACTCAGCCCGAGGCCAAGCTTGGTTGTGATGTCGAAGACTGCTATTCCCAGGGCTCCAGACTGGGAGAGGAACGATATGCGACCCTTGATGGGTTTGAATGGAGAGAACTGTCCATTTAATCTTACTTTATCAGAATTATTTACAACTCCCATGCAGTTAGGTCCTATCACCCTCATTCCGTACTTTGCGCATATCTCAGAAAGTTTCTGCTGTCTCTTGATCCCCTCCCCGCCAATTTCAGAGAAGCCTGAAGTTATTATAACAAGACCCTTGACGCCCTTCTGCCCGCATTCCTCCGCAACTTCTAAGGCAAGTTCTGCGGGGACAACGATGAATGCAACATCCACAGGGTACTCTATGTCCTTGATTGACTTGTACGCCCTTATCCCCTGAACAAATTCGTGATTCGGATTCACAGGAAAGATCTGACCGTTGAAATTACTTTCAAGAAGGTTGAAAAATAGCTGCCCTCCGATGGATGTCCTGTCCGATGACGCACCTATCACAGCAACGCTCTTTGGCTCGAGGAAAAATTTAACTGCATTTACCGCTGATATGGCATCCCTGTTTTCGAAATTCTGGATGGCCTCGGGAAGCGAGGACGGGGAAAACCTGACTAGAAGTGCACCTGGCTTCGCCTCCGATTCCACGGCAAAACCCATGCTCTTCACGGCGGATATCATCTTGTAGTTTTCAGGGGAAACAAAAGATCTAATCTCCTTAATACCTGAACGAACCGCCAGTTCTGCGATAAAACCAAGCATCGCTGTCCCTAGGCCCAGAGACTGGAATCTGTCAGATACCACTATTCCAACTTCCGCCACTCCCTCATTTCCTCTGTACAATGCGCCATGCGCAATGATCTTGTCCTGTCTGATCGCCACGATAGATATGGAATCTTCTTGAGTGAGAGCTTCAACGACCATTTCCTTTGGGATTACCCTCATGAATCTTCCCTGTATGGCACTATCGGATAGAGAACCAACAAATTCCTTTAAATGTTCCAAATCGGAATCCCTGTACTGCCTTACGAGGACAATAGATCCGTCCCTGAGGACAACACTCGAACTTGATATCACGTTCCGGGATTACGAGAACGGTAATTAATATTGTCCCGAAGGAAGGAGAGGAACAGGGAAACATCAACTCTCTCGAAGGGATGGATGTTCTCCTTGAATGAAGAAAGCACCGCCTCCACGAGCTTCTCTCTCTCAACGGGTATGAAGCCTATGCTACCGGGATCAAGGCCACACGGATTTATCCTGGAGAAGCCTTGAAGCACATCCTCCGAAATATTTACGGCAATGCCATGGAAAGAGACCCCCTCCCTGATAGCGAGCCCAATGGAACCAACCTTCTTACCTGAAACCCACAGTCCTGGTTCAGTACATAATGAAGCATCGTAACCAATGATCTTGAATGCTAAGATGAATACTCTTTCAAGAAGATTTACCAGACTTCTTGCCCCGCTTATCCTGTTCCTCTCAAGGTTCAAAATAGGATAGAAGACAACTTGGCCTGGACCATGGTATGTGACGTCTCCCCCTCTCTCTGTCTCGATAACATTTATGCCGATGTAATTTTCTGGCTTTTTCCCCCTGCCCACTGTGTATACGGATGGGTGTTCCAGAACAAGGAGAATGTCCCCTATGACCCAGTCTCTCACGAGAGGAACGAGATTTCTCTGGAGATTCAGTGCTTCACCGTAATCCACTGTGCCGAGGTCAACGGCCGGATTTGAAATGAAGGGACTTTCCATAAACGGCCTCTGCACCCTCCTTTACCCCCTCGGAGAGAGTGGGGTGCGGGTGAATGGTCAGTCCGACATCCATGGCAGTCAGACCGGCCTCTATGGCAAGGGACATCTCACTGATCAGTTCGGAGGATCTAGGTGAAACGAATGCTGCACCCTTTATCACTTTCTCCTCATCAACGTAAACCCTGAATAGCCCCTGGCTGTAATTCATCCCCAATGCCCGGCCATTTGATGCAAGGGGTACGTTTGAAAATTTGTCTGTTTTTATACCAGTATATGATATTTCCGGATCTGAGTAAATTACGAAGGGCATTGCCCTGTAATCGACAATCCTGTCCTTTCCTGATATATTGTCTGCCGCAACTTCTGCATCGTAGAATGCCTTGTGAGCAAGCATGGGCTGCCCGCTGACATCCCCAACAGCATAAACGTTCTCAATACTGGTCCTCTTTCTTCCATCCGTCTTTATGAATTTCCCATCCATCTCCAGTCCGAGTTTCTCCAGCCCAAATCCCTGTGTGTTTGGCTGTCTGCCAACTGTTACCATCACTGTCTCCGCCCCCAAAACTGACCCATCCTCCATGGTAACCTTATAATCCCCGGACCTGGAGACGCTCTGCACCTTGGCACCTGTAATTATCCTTATTCCTAAAGAGGACATCCTTCTTTCAACATACCTCGTAAGATCCGGATCAGTGCCGGGAAGTATGGAAGGCATCATCTCCACTATTGTAACCGCGCTTCCGAGCTTTGCAAAGGCTGTTCCCAGTTCAACACCTATATACCCACCACCAATTATTATAAGTGATGCAGGGATGTGGTCTAAGTCCAGAATTTCCCTGTTGTAGAGTACATCATCCACACCCTTTATTTTTGCCGGAGTGGAACCCGTCGCTATGACAATATTTTTACCGGTGAACGTTTCCCCTCCAACACTTATGCTTCCAGCATTCTCTATAACCCCCCTCCCCTTTACCACGTCTCCCCCCCAGGCTTTTATCAGCTTTTCGACACCTGATGTCAGCTTTCCTATCATCCCCCACTTCCATTCCTGCCATTTTTTCATATCGATGGACCAGGTAAGTGAAATTCCAGGCATCTCCCTGAGATATGAAATGGAATCTGCAAGTTCGATCAATGCCTTGCTTGGAATGCAACCATAGTTGAGGCACTCTCCCCCCACCTTATCCTCTTCTATCACAAGTGCCTTCTTTCCATTCTGTCCCAGCCTGATGGCGGCGGAATAGCCTCCCGGTCCTCCGCCCAGTATGAGAGCATCGTACTCCATTTCCCTACACCAAAAGGGTAACGGGAGCTTCTAGATATCTTTTGACCCGAACAATGAACCGTGCTGCCATTGCACCGTCTATCAGCCTGTGATCTGCGGAAAGTGTTATGATCATGGTTCTTTCATTTTGATTCTCCACTATCCTGTGAACACCTAAAATTGCGACTTCAGGATAGTTGATGATGGGCGTGGAGAAAATTCCCCCAATCCCACCTACATTGGTGACTGTGAATGTGGAGTCCTTTACCTCTTCCAGTTTTAGTTTCCCCTCCCTAGCCCTCTTCGCCAGGTCCTCTATCTCCCCGTATATCTGCAGAACGCTCTTCTTGTCCGCATCCTTAACCACGGCCACAGTTAAACCGTCCGGGGTGTCTATCGCTATTCCTATGTTGTAGTAGTTAAGGATCTCAAACTTTCCGTCTTCGGTGGACCTGGCATTTAAGCTCGGATATTCCTTCAAAGCAAGAACCGCTGCCTTCACAAAGAACGGTGTGTAACTTACTGTCACCCCTTCTGCCTTGAGCTTTTCCCTGAGCTGATAAAGCTCGTTCATCTTTATTTCTTCACCAACAGCATAGTGTGGAATGTTCTGTTTCGATTTTGTCATCTTCTCTGAAATAAGCCTCCTCAGACCCTTAAGCTCTATAACGTTCCCTCCCCTTGTTTCTTGCGGCTTCTTTTCCTGCTTCGCCTGACTGAAATCCTCAACATCCTTCAGCGTTATTCTTCCACCGGGTCCTGAACCCTTCACCTCAGAAAGGTCTATGCCCCTCTCCCTTGCAAGCTTCCTGACGGCAGGTGGGGCAAGAACATTTGGCGCATGCTCACTTTCAGTCTGTTTTGTCGGGATCTGGGGCACTGTTTCCTCCTCACTAGGTTCTCCTATGTCTATAAGGGGCGAACCGACCTTTGCTATCTCCCCCTCCTTGTAATAAAGCTTCGAGACCTTTCCGTCGTAGGGCGATGGAATTTGAACTGTGACTTTATCCGTCATCACCTCCACGATTATATCGTCCTTATGAACGGAATCTCCTTCCTTCACATTCCACTTTACTATCTCACCCTCCTGAATTCCCTCTCCGATATCCGGTAGTTTAAATGTTGGCATCCACATCACCTCAGTATGACATCACCTTATTGACCGCATTCATAATCCTCTTTTCATTCGGCAGATATGCATCCTCCCTTGAATATGGAAAAGGAGTATCGAACCCCGTTACCCTTAGAACAGGTGCCAGAAGCGAATCAAGCGCCTTTTCAGAAATAAGGGCAGAGATCTCCGCCCCGACACCGAGCGTTCTTGGAGCTTCATGAACGATTACTACCCTTCCTGTCTTTCTCACACTTTTAATAACTGTCTCTATGTCCATCGGGAGAAGTGTCCTGAGATCAATAACATCCGCGTTCAGTGAGTTTTTATCCACAGTATTAAGGACCGTGGGAACGGAACTCCCGTATGTTATCACGGATACATCTTCCCCTTCCCTCAGCACCGAGGCCTTGCCTATCTCCACCTCGTAGGGTTCCTCGGGTACCTCAACCTTGGATGACCTGTACAGCCTCTTGGGCTCGAGAAATATCACGGGATCGTTTCTCCTGTATGATGATATGAGGAGACCCTTGGCATCATAGGGGTTGGAAGGGGTTACTACGGTAAGTCCAGCAGTGTGAACAAAATAAGCCTCGCCGCTCTGTGAGTGATAAAGTCCTCCCTTAATCCCCCCTCCATAGGGTGTCCTGACTATCACAGGGACTGAAAATCTTCCACCAGTCCTGTACCTTATCTTGGCCATGTTGTTAACTATTTGGTCAAATGCCGGGAAGACATAATCCTGGAACTGTATTTCCGCAATGGGTTTCAGGCCATGAAGGCCCATACCTATCGCCATCCCAACTATTCCTAGCTCGTTCAAAGGAGTATCAATCACCCTTTCCGGTCCGTATTTATTCAGGAGGTTGTCCGTGACCCTGAAAACACCACCATCACTCCCAATATCCTCGCCCAGGAGAATGACGCGTTCGTCCATGGCCATGATGGCATCCAGGGAGGAATTCAGGGCCTGAACCATATTCATTTCACTCATTCAGCTCCCTCCTTTCCTCTTCCTGAATCCACGTTGGTTTTTCATAGACATCGTCGAATATGCTATCAGCCTCAACCGGCGGAATAGACATCCTTTCCTCCAAAACGTCATCTACCTCCTTTTTTGACTCCTGCCTGACTGCTGCTATGAAATTCTGATCTATCAACCCCATTGTTAGGAGAAGGCTTTCAAGTCTGGTGATCGGATCTTTATCGCTGCCGTCTGTTATCTCATCCACCCTGTACTTCTTTGGATCATCGGACGTGGAGTGGGGTCCAATCCTGTAAGTGACAGCTTCCACCAGATACGGCCCAGATCCTGACCTCACGTACTCCATTGCCTCAGTAAGGCCTGACAGAGATGAGATAAGATCATTGCCATCTATCCTCTTACCCGGTATTCCATAGGCCTCTCCCTTCTTATATATCTCTGCCTTTGTCTGTCTTTTGACGGGAAGGGAAATAGCCCATCCATTGTTCTCACATACAAAGAGAACAGGCAGATTAAACACGGATGCGAAATTCATGGCAGCATGGAAGTCTGACGTGGACGTCGCTCCGTCCCCGAACGTAACTATCACTATCCCGTTTTTCTTCTGATACTTCAGTGCATATGCAGCACCAACTGCCACTGGAAGATGAGCACCAACTGGACTCTGCACGGTGGAAAAATTAAATTCCTTGAATGAAAAATGATCGGGCATCTGTCTCCCCTTCTGGAAATCCTTGCTGTTTCCCAGGAGCTGATCGTATATCATAGCAAGGGGAACACCTCTCTGAAGCAGTAATGCGAGGTCCCTGTAGTAATTGTAGAAAATATCATCCTTTCCAGCGAGAATACCAAGGGCAATCTGGATGATCTCCTGACCTTCTGCAGGGACATGAAACCCTATTATGCCCTGCCTCTGCGCACTCGTGATCCTCAGGTCAAGAGTTCTCGCCCTGACAGCTGTCTTATATGCTGATATCAGGACATCGTTGGAGATGTTTCCAAGATAGGGCATGGTATCACCCTACTGCCTCCCATGCTTCAGCAGCCCTGTAGGACGTCCTGACAAGAGGGCCCGACGCAACATAGCTGAAACCTATCTCATACCCTAAATCCTTCAGCCGTTCAAACCTGCTCTGGGGGGAATATTCAACCACGGGCACCTGCATCTTTGACGGTCTCAAATACTGGCCTATGGTCAAAATGCTCACCCCAGCTCTCCTTAGGTCCTTCATCGTCTCGACAACCTCTTCATCGCTTTCACCGAGGCCGAGCATTATTGAAGATTTCGTGATAAAACCCCTGGATGAGATGTGCCTGAGCACAGATAGGGATTGCTCATAGCTAGCCCTAGGGTCTCTGATGAGCGGGGAGAGTCTCCTGACCGTCTCCACATTGTGCGCAACAACTGTCGGTTTTTCCATTAGTATTACATCCAGAAGATTAAAGTCTCCCCTGAAATCAGGAATGAGGACTTCGACCTTTGCTCCTGTTTTTTTGACCTCCCTGATAACTGCGGCAAAGTGAGAAGCCCCTTGGTCTGGAAGGTCATCCCTGTCCACGGAAGTTATGACAACGAAACTCAGTCCCATTTCCCTTGCTGCCCTAGCCACATTTCTTGGCTCCATCGGGTCCAGAGGTTCCATATGACCGTGTGTAACAGAGCAGAATCTGCAGTTTCTCGAACAATTCTTACCAAGGACCATGAACGTTGCCGTCCCATGCGACCAGCACTCCCCTCGATTCGGGCACCTTGCCTCTTCGCAGACAGTATGAAGATTATTTCTAATTACCTCCCCCCTCGTATTGAAAAATGTGCTCTCAGTGGGGAGTTTGATCTTGGCGTATTCGGGATGCATTACTTGGAAGTCGATCAAAGTTTTAAACATTTTCGGTATGATTAAATTCTAAGGGAATGGGAAAGCGTTTATTCTCAATGACAATACGCTTGCAATGAAAAAGAGCACAAAGATAACTGTTGTCTCAATAGTGGGGGTTGCGGTGGTCATAATGGCGTCGGTATTCGCATACAGCATCATTGCAAGTCAGCCTTCTCCTTCATCCCCATTTTCCTATATTCCAGGGAATTCTTCATTGGTTCTGTACGTGAACTACAACGGCACAAAAGCTTTTCTTTTCCATTGGGATAATGAATCTGCACTCCTTCTTAGCTCTGCCAATATTAAGGGCTCAAATATCACGGTACCTTACGGTAATCACACCTTTAGGATCAACATGACGCTTTATCAAGTATACAAGGGTTATCAGATATTTTCCTTCAACATTTCAGGATTCATTCCAGAGGTGGGGAATTATCTCAGGAACTTCTCGTATTTTAACTCAAGCGGTCGTAATTTGACCGTCTACTCTTACATACCGTACGGTTCCTCACTTGTTTTCGGATCACTGTCAGCGGTGGAAGGCTCAATAAATTCTTACATTTCAGGGAAAGTTTTCAGCAAGGGAAACCTACTGAACCAGGAGAACAACATCTCCTTCTATTATTCACCACAAAACTCCACCTCGCACATCTCCCTTGCATGGGGCGGTGTTAACGAGACAACGGCATACGCTTACATCCAGTTCAGGAATGGAACATCACTCAACCTTTCTTATATTGAGATGTTGCCATGGATCAAGGTTAAAACGATATCCTCCAATGAGATAGAGATATCTTTTCCCTTGAGTTACATCTCAACATTCATCAACGAAGAGAAGAAAATAGAGTGATTTGATTGCAAGCTACCGGTTCAGGATTGGCTGTTATATACCGTTATTACCTCAGGAATTATTACAGATCAAAGAGTTTTTATCTCATATTCATCCTGCTGCTTATCGTATCTGCTCTCATGATCTACCTCTCCGTAAGGTACCTTCCAAAAATTCAGGAAATTTTTCCTTCCGGGGTGTCTCTCTCCTCCCCAATGAAGGAACGCATCCTGCTCTATATATGGGCATACGTCCTTTCTGACATACCTGTCTTTGCAGCCGTCTTTTTCTCTTCCCCCGCAATATCAAGCGAGATAGAAAACAGGACCGCATTTCACATTTTTTCACTGCCCGTTGACAAGTCCGTCCTACTGATTGGTAAATACCTGGCTTCAGTGAGCGCATCATTGATTGCGATGATCCCTTATTTCGTTTCAGAGGTCGCAACAATCTATTACCTGTTTTCATTCCTAACAGCTGGAACATATCTGATTTCTGCAGGAATGGTCGTCATGTTTATCATTTCCGTAAGCGCGTTCTCCTTCTTGATAAGCAGTCTCTTCAACAGGAATCTGTACGCATACATAACTACGTTCATAATATATTTCGTTGTTTTCTCGTCCGTCACGTTCGTGCTCCAGCTGCTTTACAACTACGATCCTTTCTTCCTACTCAATTCTGCAGCGTCCATAATTGAAAGAGTTTTCATTAACATATCTCCCGGCGTATTCAGCACAAATCTAAGTCTGAATGCAGCAGGAAGCTCAGATATTCTAAGATCGCTGGTCGTTATGCTGCTGTATACTGTGGTTTCGCTGGTTCTTTCAATCATAATTTTCGAGCGAAAGGAGGTAAAATGATAAAAATATCCTCTGTCTCAAAGAGTTTCGGGCAGATAATCGCACTGAGGAATGTAACTCTCGAAATTAATGTACCTGGCTTAACAGTTTTTCTGGGTGAAAACGGGGCAGGTAAGACCACTCTCTTCAAAATACTGACCGGAATGTTGAGGCCCTCCTCCGGAAAAGTACTCATTAACGGCATAGATATTCAGTCAGAAACAAAAAAAGCCCTCTCCCTCATTGGTTCCCTCGTGGAGCAGCCAGAGTTCTACCCATATCTCACTGGGAGGGAACTTCTCGAATTCACCGGAAAGACGAGGGGACTGATCGGTTCATCACTCAATGATGAAATAGAGCGGGTCTGCGAACTGCTGGAGATGAAGGACTACATAGACAGAAAGAGCGGATCATATTCCCGTGGCATGAAGCAGAGACTGGGCGTGGCTGTTGCAATGATCGGGGATCCGGAAGTTCTGATCCTGGATGAGCCCACATTCGGTATGGACCCCCGGGGGATAATAGAGATGAGGAAGACCCTCCTGAAGATGAGAGATGAAGGGCGGAAGTACATAATCATGAGCACTCATCTCCTCGAGGAGGCGAGGGAGCTGTCATCTAGGATAATAATTCTTAAACACGGGGAGGTGAAATTGGATTCTCCCAATCCATTCTATTCAAATATCGTCAAGATAGTTGGAGATGTGAAGGTACCTTCATCAATGGAATCTAAGGTCGTGGAGAAGGGGAAGGACTATATTCTTATATCCATAGATAACGGCGATACTTCCAGTATAATATCAGACCTGATTTTTCAGGGTTCTAACATTAGATACGTCCTTCCTTACGACAGGCTTGAAGAATATTTCATTAGCAAGTGACGCTACCATTATATCTATGCCGAGAATTATAGAGTGTGTCAAGGCCCTTCCTGGAGGATGGGAAAGTAGTTCCGCTTCTCCATCATTTTAGCATGGCTTCAAATTCCGTGAGGTCCAAAGGAAACCGTCATAGATTTGAATTGCAGGATGCGGCGAAGGTGCGCACTTCTCGTTGTTAAAATATTCATAATAGGGAATCATTCTTTTGAAAAGTTTATGTCTGAATCCTATTTTCTCAAAGAGCTCCTGTTGCGACACACAAAAAAATTTCCATTTAGCATATCCCCTGTGTATTTGGGAGATGTTTTGACCTGCATTTTTCAGGTGAACACTCGATTTCATTCCACTCAGACCCGCTTGGTTTAATCTACATTACGCCTCTTCGGCTTAGACAAGCTGACGGGAACCAATATTATGATAACAAGGGCAGCTATGATTATGATCATAGCAACATTGCTAGTCTCTGGAATGTATGTTATCTGGCCCGTAAGCTTGAGACCCCACAGCTTCAGCACACCCACAAAAGGTAGATATCCAACTGCATAGCCCAGAACCTGGGACTGGTTCACTAGGGTATTGTCTATATTCAGATTCTGATCAGCGCCCAGATAGTAATCGCCAATTTTGTATGGAGAGAAGGCGAAATTGTAGTCGCCCATTGTGACGAACCCGGTCTGTCCAACATAATTCTGCAAACTCACAACTAGGTTCCTGTGAGAAAAGCCAACATTCTCAATGTAAACGTTTGAGCCCTGTATGGTAAGCCAGGGGGGATTATCGTCTCCGTAAAGTATCGGGGTGGTACCCGACCAGCCGGAAACGTAGAACATTGCCCTATGTATTACCAGTTCCCTAAGTAGGAAATTCTCATAAATTATAACGTCCCCGTACTCACCATAATTGATAGGTCCCCCGTCTTCCCTCGCGACGAGATATGTGGTAACATCCTTGAAGGAAGGGGCTCGCTTCACGGCAACTATGTCGCCCGTATTTATAACGCCGAATACGAAATTATTTCCATGCTGCATGGATTTAGATTCAACGATGACCGCAGGTGGCCAGTTACCCGTGTAAAAGTACAGCCCCGAGAATATGATGACCAGGACCAGTACAACGGCAAGAAGCGCTATCAGCTCCCCCTTCAGATCTTCGTGCACTATTGGCGTAAGAAATGTTACGTAAAATAATTTGCTTTCAGACCACCCATGGTACAGTCTCCCTTAATGCCTTCAAATCTTCCGTTTACAGTAATGTTTGATAAAGAATTGCTTAGAATATCCTTCTTATATCTGGAGAAAAGGGGTGCTCTCCTTTGGATTTTTGAAAAAATGGCTGGGGGACAGGGTGAATTACTTAGATTGTGTATCAATACAAAATAATTTCATAGCGCGTCTTCATCCGTAGTTGCTGGCTCTTTTCAATGTTAAGATCTAGGACGTTTTCCGTATGCTGTATTTGAGGAAGTACTACTACAGTGGTACAGAATATGCTTCAAGAATCCCACGTAAAATTTTTCAAAAAATACGAAGAAAGGCAAGGAACACTATTGATGGACCGGACCAGAGTTTCCCCTCCAAAATCTCTATGAATTAATGTTTTAATCTGGATTTCGCATTCTTCTTGTTAAGAATTCAGACCCTGAGTTGCACGGACGAAAAACCTTAATGGAATCAGCAGATTTTTCCAAAAAACATTCTCTGGAAATTTTACCAGATGCGCTTTTTGCGACGGAGTATGATATCCCTTAAAGAAACCACGGGCTTGTATCCGATCGCTCAAGGGAATAGCACATCAGGACGAAACGAAGATGGAAAGGTGTCCTCTATGGAACCGGGATATATCCTTGATCTGATTGACCCTGAAGTGCTTTCTCAATTTCTTTATCTCGTTATCAGGAGAATGGTCCGATCTTAGCGAGAAGCTCTTGAGCATCAATATACCTCTCTCCGCCCTGAAGAAGTTCATATTTTCAATGAAGATATCTACCTGGTTCGGCTGAGAAATATCCTGATAGACAAGGTCAACCCTGTCTATGAAGATACCAAATATTCTTGGTTTCTGGGCATCCTGCAGTATTGGAAATATGTTTTTCTTTACTTCTGAAACGGAAAGGAGTTTCACGAATGGAACAGGTGAAAATTCTATGGCATAGAGTATTCCAGAGGTAATTGAATCTGAGATGTGGGATGCTGTGGTTCCAGCGCCTGCTCCAAGGTAAAGAATATGGTCCTCCTCCTTAATATCCGGTTTAAATCCCAACCTAATTGAGGAGGCAAACTTGCTCCTTAGCGGTGAGAAGAGCCTGTAGCAGGAACCGCCTCTTTCCAGGACAACCTCCCCGTAGATGGATTTGCAGTCTCTGCACCTTGTGAATATTGTACCATTCTCTTCGAAAACGTTAGGAATGGATGTCTCTCTCATCAGACAAACATCTCTAGGTTTCCTTTCTGGGTGACCTGTTTATTTCTCTGTGCGTTTATCTTTTCGACACCCCTGGCGAGATCCCGCATGGTCACGAAGTCCCTTCCCTCTCTAATGGCGAACATACCCGCCTCGACTGCGGCTGCCCTGAGGTCAGCTCCGGAAAAGCCCTCAGTGATATCAGCTATCTTACCAAGGTCAACTTCCTTCATGTTCATCCTTTTCGTGTGTATTTTCAGTATTTCCAATCTTCCTTCCCTGTCCGGTAGAGGTATCTCTATGATTCTGTCAAACCTTCCCGGTCTCATCAGTGCTTCATCAAGTGTATCAGGCCTGTTGGTTGCGCCTATCAGCTTCACATTTCCCAGCGGCTCAAATCCGTCAATTTCAGCCAGTAGCTGCATGAGTGTTCTCTGAACCTCCCTGTCACCTGATGTGGACGAATCAATTCTCCTGGACCCAATTGCATCAAGCTCATCTATGAATATTATCGATGGTGCTTTTTTCTTGGCTAGATCGAATAACTCACGAACCAGTCTTGCCCCCTCCCCGATGTATTTCCTCACTAGCTCCGATGCCACAACCCTGATAAATGTAGCGTTGGTATTGTGGGCAACCGCCTTTGCAAGCAGGGTCTTTCCCGTACCCGGGGCACCAACCAGAAGAACACCAGTGGGAGGATCTATTCCCACCTTTCTGAATATTTCAGGGTTTAAAAGAGGCAACTCCACCATCTCTTTTATCTCCTGTATCTGCTTGCTCAGGGCACCTATATCATCAAAGGTTACAGATGGTTTTTCAGATATTTCTGCAGCAACAACGGTGGGGTCATATGCCTCCGGTATAACGGATATTACGGAGAGTGTTGCTTTATTCAGAGCAACACGGGTGCCGACGGTAAGCTTTTCCACAGGTATATGTTCGGATGCATAAACGAGAAAACTAGGCCCGGTTGAACTCCTTATGACCACGCGCCTCTCATCTATCACATCCTCAATGGAACCTATGAGAAGGGGTGGCAATTTTAATCTGTTGAGTTCTCTCTTAAGTCTCTCGACCTCCTCTGAGAGTCTCTTGTTCTCAAGTTCCACGTATCTTTTTTCTTCTTCTGCTGTCCTCAGTTGCTTTATAACTTCCTCCACGTCGTTAAAATCATCAACATCATCGTCAGTCTTCGTCTGTTTTCACCACCCTAGAAACCAACGTCTTTATTTAAACCTAATGTTAGCCATATTTTTCACTTCCCAGATTCTGCGATTTGCCTCTCCATAGGTCTGTTTCTAGCCTTCGCGGTTAGATAATATTCTATGGCCAGGTAAGTTAAGCTGGCGACGGCAAAGCTGATGAAGTAACTTATATCAATTCCTCCCAGTGCACTTGAGACAGGGAATGTGAACCCGTAGGGTCCAAGCGACACATTCATGAATGGAACAGATGACAGGAGACCAACAAGATAGGCAATTATTCCGCTTGGCTTGAATGGCGTTGAAAAAGTGAGACTGTGCCTCTTGAGCACGAAGAAATCCATAATCAGAACTGCAACCCAGGGGGATATCCAGTAATCCAGGACAAGAAGAAATGACTCAAAGAACTGATAGAAACCTCTGTAGAAAAGCAGGGATAGTATACCACCTGCTATGGCAACCAGACCAACAAAGGAGGTTCTGTTCATCTTGATTCCACCCACAAGTCCTGACAGAGAGGCCGAATAGAGATTAAGAACGTTGGCAGCTATCCCCCCCAAAGCTATGGCTAGCATCGAAAAGGGGTAAAGAGGGCCTGACATCACGCGGAGCGCTGAAATGGAAGAGGAACTCAGTGTTGCAAATGAAATTACCAGTGCAACAACCTCCACAAACGTGGTCGAAATAAGGGAGCCAAGGAACGTATTAAGGAAGATCCTTCTCAGGGAGGAATTCTGCGGCAGGTATCTGGAATAATCTGAGGCATACGGGCCCCAGCTCATCAGGTAGCTATACGTGAAAGCAACCATCCCAAAGAAAGCGGTATCAAGCCTGATTGAGGCAAAACCAACCTGAGTTGAAGCTAGATGGAAATCCCCTGAAACTATAATCTTTATGAATATTACTGCAAACATCACACCGAGGATGTAGGACAGGATTCTCTCAACGGTGTGAATGAAATTGTGGCCGAGGTATGCAATTACATATACGACAGCAACGAATATGGGAATCAGTATTACGTACGAGAGGCCGAAAATCAGGTAGAGAGCAAGAACACTCAATATATTATTTACTATGAACCATCCGCCTGTATTCGAAAGATTAACGAGGCCAAAGACCCTCATTATCTTTCTACCCATCGAATTCGATGTTCCCATCATCTGGGGATATCCCGTTGATGGTCCCATTGCAGCTGAAAAACCTACGATACTCGCACCAAGGATGTTACCGACAAGAATAGCTATGATCGAGCTTGTAAAATTCATGCCGATGGATATTGGCACGAATCCGAGTGCAAAATCCGCAATAGTCAGGTTCGCGGCAAACCACAGATAGAAGAGAGACCTAGGACTGCCATGCCTTTCACCGGGTGGGATTTGTTGTGTTCCTATCCTCTCTAGGGTCACTTTCGAACATGTGTTCGTACGTTAAAAACTATTCGCTGAAAATGAACCAGGAACCGGTGGCATAGGTACAGAGTTTCCCGTCCCCGTCGAATATCTCGACTCTGGCCACGCAGATGTTTCTCCCTTTCCTTAGAACAGAACCTACGGCTCTTGCTGGCGATTTAGATATTGGCGAAAGAAAATTTATGTTAAGGTTGATAGTAACCTGATTCCTCTGGGTAACAGATAATATGGCTGCGCCCCCAGCTATATCAACCATGGAACTGATAACGCCACCGTTCATTATACCTCCAAGCCTCAGGTGTTTTTCTTCAATATCGAGCACTGCCTCCGCCTTGCCAGGCTCTATGATTTTAGTCTTTACACCGAGGTAATTCATAAAGGGGTCCTTGTTGATCAGCTCCTCAACAATTTTCAGGTCAGCCATAAACCGTTATAAACTCCTGTTATATTAATGAGATTAATGGAAAAAAGTCAAATGGTAACCTGGGACAGGGAGTACCACAGGAAGGGAAAACTCTGGAGAGGGGAGAGCAGAGATGTGGGAATTATCACTCCTTTCCTGTCATCTGGCCCCATCCTGGACAGCGGTTGCGGCAACGGAAAGTACTCTCCCCCCGGTGACAATATAATTTCCTTGGACTTTTCCAGGAACGCTTTGATCCTGCATCCCTCCAAACTTAAAGTGCTGGGTGACATGAGGTACCTACCTTTCAGGGATGCTGTATTTTCATCCGTGTTGTTCATGCATTCTCTTGATCATCTGGTTGCTGAGGAGAGACGGGCAGCACTGAATGAAGGCTTGCGTGTCCTCAAGCCCGAGGGCATAATGGCAGTGAGGGTTTTCTCTCGCTCCGATTTCAGATATGGTAAAGGGAAGGAAGTGGAGGAGGGCACTTTCATAAGGGGGAACGGAATAATCACCCACTATTTCAAATTGGAAGAGATAGAATCCCTATCAGGGATGAAGATTGAGAGATTCGATAAAATTAATTATTATATAAATATACTCAATAAGAAATATATGAGGGAAGAATTTATTATAATTTTTAAAAAATATAAATCTTCAAACTCCTGATTATATCGAATAAATCTTACCCCTGAAATCATTATTGCAAATTATATATATACGCACATGCTATAGGCTAGAGAGGGTATGGAAGAGTATACTGCCAAAGATATAGTGGTTCTTGAAGGGCTTAAAGCTGTCAGGAAAAGGCCTGCAATGTACATAGGGAGCACTGATTCCCGAGGTCTTCACCAGCTTCTATACGAGGTCCTGGACAACAGCATTGATGAAGCGATGAGCGGATTCTGCAAAAATATATATGTGGCTGTAAAAGGGAAGGAGGTTACCATAGAGGATGACGGGAGGGGTATACCGGTGGATATTCATCCGAAATACAACAAGCCAGCGCTGGAGATAGTGCTAACAGAACTTCATTCAGGTGCAAAATTTGAACAGAAGGCGTATAGAGTTTCCGGAGGTCTTCATGGTGTCGGTGTTCATGTGGTCAACGCGCTTTCCTCAAGGTTTGACGTCTACGTTAAGAGGAATGGAAAGGTTTATCATCAGAGCTATTCCCAGGGGAAAAAGATAAGTGAGGTTGAAGAAATAGGACGGGTGGAAAACGGGGTCACATATTTGAACCCCGGGACTGACGTGAAGTTCCACCTAATATCTGAAACGGGAACGATGACGATATTTGTTCCCGATGAGACAATAATGGAAAGCACAGATTTCTCTCTCGATGTTGTAAAAAGCAGAATAGAGGAGCTCTCATATCTGAATCGTGGATTGACCATAACTCTCGACTGGAATGGAGATGTTACGGTATTCAGGCATGATGGCGGGATTGTTGAAATGGTAAAGAACATGAACCAGGGAAAGAAGGTACTTCACGAAGACGTTATTTATGGTATTTCGCACTATGACAGCAACGCCAAGGATTTGGTGGAGATCAGAGAGGATGAATCATATAGTCCTGCAGTGGACAGACTTCCTGACACACAGATAGAATTCGCCATCCAGTATAATGATTCTGTTAACGAGAATCTCCTTGCCTTTGTAAACGACATAAACACGAGGGAGGGCGGAACGCATGTCGCTGGTTTCAGGGCGGCTCTCACCAAAGTCCTTAACGAGGAAGCAAAGAAGAAGGAGATAATAGAGGATGATTATTTCAACGGGGAGGATGTCCGCGAAGGTCTAACTGCCGTTCTAAACGTGAAGATCCCGGAACCGCAATTTGAAGGCCAAACTAAGGAGAAGCTGGGTAACAGCAACGTCAGAGGTATGGTCTTCACATCTATGGTAGAAAACCTAAGGAAGTACTTCGAGGATCACCCGAAGGTCTCCGAGGCAATATGTAAAAAGGCGCTTCTTGCTGCCCAGGCACGGGAGGCCGCAAGGAACGCTAGGGAGATGGTAAGATCCAAGAACGCTCTGAGCATCTCTCTTCCCGGGAAACTTGCGGACTGCACCCTTGAAGACCCAGAAAAGACAGAATTGTATATCGTGGAGGGAGATTCTGCCGCAGGATCTTCCAAGCAGGGTAGGGACCGTTCATTTCAGGCGATACTGCCCTTGAGAGGGAAGATACTCAATGTGGAAAAGGCCGGATGGGACAAGATCCTCAAGAACAATGAAGTCAAGAACATATTCGCAGCAATCAACATGGGCCCAAACGATCCCTACGATCCTTCAAAGTTGAGATACGGTAAAATTATAATCATGACTGATGCAGATGTGGACGGCAGTCATATAAGAACTCTCCTCCTCACCCTCTTTTACAGGTACCTGAGGGAACTCATAACACACGGCCACATCTATATAGCGGTGGTGCCCCTTTACAGGATACAAAAGGGCACATCTGTGAATTACGTCTACACAGAGAAGGAAAAAGATGAGCTTGTAAAGCAGTTGAACAACCCCATCGTTCAGAGGTTCAAGGGGCTTGGGGAAATGAATCCTGATCAGTTGTGGGAGACAGCCATGAACCCGAAGACAAGAAAGCTAGTGCGTGTGAGCATAGAAGATGCCCAGGAGGCGGATCGCCTTTTTACACTCCTCATGGGTGATGAAGTGGAACCTAGAAGAGATTTCATAATGACTCATGCAACGGAAGCTCAGAATATAGATGTGTGATCTGATATGATCGAGAACAGGGCAATTGAGAAGGAAATGAGGTATTCATACCTGGATTATGCAATGTCAGTGATACTTTCCAGGGCAATACCTGACGTGAGGGACGGTCTAAAGCCTGTGCAGAGGAGGATCCTCTATTCAATGTATGAGATGGGGATTACCTTTGACAAGCCTTACAGGAAATCGGCGAGAATCGTGGGGGAGGTTATGGGTAAGTACCACCCGCACGGAGATGCCGCCATATATTCCGCCCTGGTGAGGATGGCTCAGGATTTCTCCCTGAGATATCCTCTCATACAGGGGCAGGGGAATTTCGGTTGTTTCACAGGTGATACGGAGATAAGACTTTATGACGGGACAAGCATTTCTTTCAAGGACCTTACGGACGGACAGGCAAAGGGGTACAGGTACTGGACCTACGCCTTCGATCCCATGACCGGAAAGGCTATAAAAGTTGAGATAAGGAATGCAAGGAGAACAAGGATAAATGCAGAACTTGTGGAGGTGACGCTCGATAACGGTCACGAGTTGAGATGCACGCCGGATCATAGATTTATGTTGAGGGACGGTACGTACAGGGAGGCATCTTACCTCAGGGTCGGGGATTCCCTGATGCCTTCCCCTCCTGAGCTGGGTGGAGATGCGGAGAAAATTCCAGCAGGGATCAATCACAAGGTTGCTCATGTAAGGTTCCTGGACCAGAGGGAGGATGTGTATGACATCACAGTGGAAGAATATCACAACTTCCTGCTATCCTGCGGTATATTCGTTCACAACTCAGTGGATAACGATCCCCCGGCTGCCATGAGGTACACAGAGGCAAAACTGAGCAAGATTGCGAATGAGGTTCTAGCGGATATAGAGTATGAAACCGTCGATTACGCTCCTACTTTCGACGGTACAATGAAGGAGCCTCTCTTCCTTCCTTCTAAACTTCCTAACATCCTTCTGAACGGTGCATCGGGGATCGCTGTGGGCATGGCAACAAATATGCCGCCTCACAATCTCGGAGAAGTGGTGGATGGCCTCATATATCTTATAAGAAACAGGAACGCGACCGTTGAGGAAATCATGCAGTTCGTGAAGGGTCCAGATTTCCCCACCGGTGGTATCATCCTGGGAAAGAGTGGCATCCTGCAGGCTTATAGAACAGGAAGAGGAAAGATAGATCTAAGGGCAAGGGCGGAAATAAAGAAGGGGGAAATAATATTCACCGAAATACCGTACGAGGTAAACAAGGCAGAACTTCTTTCAAAGATAGCAGAACTTTCCAAGGAGGAAGTGATAGAAGGTATCTCAAGTATCAAGGACGAGAGCAACAAAGAAGGGATAAGAATAGTTGTGAAAGTTAAGAGTAATTTCAATCCCGAGGTGACGCTAAACCAGATATACGAGCACACACAGGCCCAGGTTTCCTACGGCATAATAAATCTAGTTGTGGTTGGAAACGTCCCCAAAACAATGGGACTGAAGGAAATAATGGAGGAATACCTGAAGCACAGGGAAATTACGGTGAGGAAGAGAACAGAATTCTTCCTGAAGAAGGCAAGGGAGAGGGAGCACATTCTGAAGGCATTGATTGCTGCTGTTGACGATATCGATGCAACCATATCCATAATAAGAAAGTCCAGGGAGGTAAAGGAAGCTAGGGAATCACTTAAAACAAGGTTCAAGATCGATGATGTGCAGGCCGATGCTATCCTTGACATGAGGCTTCAAAAATTAACCGGGACTGAAATTTCCGAACTGAGGAGGGAGATGACTGAGCTGGAACAGAACATAGCCAGGTATAACGAACTCCTAAGCAATGAGGAAAAAAGGTGGGAACTCATAGTGGATGAGCTTGAAGAAATAAAAGAAAAATACGCTGATTCGCGCAGAACTGAGATCGCTGAATCATACAGGGAAACCACGGAGGAAGAATTGATACCCCATGAACTCGACACGATTGTTCTCACAGAGGACAACAGGATAAACAGGTTCGAAGCTGGCACATTCTCACTACAGAAAAGAGGGGGGAAGGGCATCATCATAGGTTCCTCCGAAAGTCAGATAAAGCAGGTCATAACATGTGATTCTCACGACAGAATTTTCTTCTTTTCCGATGACGGCAAGGTATTCCAGATGAAGGCTTTCAATATACCGAAGGGGGAGAGAAGGTCAAGGGCCAAACTTATTTCGGCATTATTCGAGAATGTTAAGGGAAGGATAGTTTTCCTTATGGGAGAGCGGGAAGCAGAGGGAAAGAAGTATCTCCTTTTTGTCACGGAAAAGGGGAGGGTAAAGAAGACAGAGGTGTCAGAGTTCACCAATATCCGTTCCAACGGACTCATAGCGCTGAGGCTAAAGCCCAACGACTCCCTGAAGGATGTCTTCATGACGGACGGGAAGCAGCAGGTCGCGATTCTTTCCACAGATGGGAAACTGGTTGTGGTGGATGAAAACGAGTTCAGACCCATGGGAAGAGCTGCATCCGGGGTAATAGGGATAAGGTTCAAGGGGGAGAACAGTGTGGCTGGAGACACAACAGTCTCCACAGACGAGCTGATAATCATATCGGAAAAGGGACTTGGAAAGAGGGTTAGCGCTGCTGAATTTTCACAGCGTCACAGAGGAACCAAGGGGATGAAGGCCATAAGGGTCACGGAGAGGACCGGGAAACCGATCTACGTTTCATCCATAAAAGAGGAAGATGAGCTTCTCATAATAACGCGGAACGGTAAGAGCATAAGGACCGATGTATCCCACATTCCAAAAAAAGGAAGGTATGCGCAGGGAGTTAAATTGATAGAGCTGGAGGAGGGAGATTCTGTCGTTTCTGTCACTCGGATCTCTTGAATATACCAACGCCTGTTGTTGAAGTATCGAAGAATAGAACATCCAGGGTCTTCAATTTTTCCAGGAGCTTTTCCTTATTACGGGGGAGAATGATGACTGCTCCCCCTCCGCCCGCCCCGGTGAGTTTTGCGCCATAGCCGTATTCCCTTCCTATTGCAACAATTTTTTCTATTTTCTCGGTTGAAATACCGAATACCTTTAGTTCCTGGTGATTCTCATTCATCAGATCGCCAATTCCGGAAACATCCCCCTTCATAACGAGACTGGCTCCCTCGTCTGTTATGTTCCCTATTCTTTCCATAATATCCCTTGCGAATCTCCCCCTTTCATAGAATCTCTTAACCTTGGCCACCTGCTCCTTCGTGGACCCCTTGCTGCCCGAATAAACCACAACCATATCCATATTCTTGGCCGGAAGGCTGGAGAATTTCCATTTGATTCCGTTTTTTTCTATGTCCCAGAGGGGGATTCCGTGCTTTCCGTTCGTAAGTACGAAACCACCTGAAACTATGGTTGTTGTATCTATTGGCGACCCAAGGCCCTGTACCTCGTATTCGATGTCAAAAGAACTCTTCGCAAGGTCTTCCTTCGTGTAATCCCCGCTGTTAAGTAAAATTGCTGCTATAACCATCGATGATGTTCCGAGGCCTGATCCCGACGGAACATTCGTTTCAACCTTCACATACACATTGCTCAGCCCCACGTAATCTAGGGCCCGCCTCACAAAGGGAGTGTACTGTCCGCCTCCCCTGTTAGGAACGAAGAATATTTTTGCAAAGAGATCAACAGTCACGGAAAGAGCTGGATAACCGTAAACGACAGCATGTTCCCCGAAGAGAATGACCTTGTGCGGGCAGTAAACTACCATCTGATTACTTCAATGTGACTGGCTGGCTATCCCTGTCATCCTTTTCTGCAATCACAGCAGTCCCGTAGGCAAGGATCTCAGACATCACTTCCCCGATTTCCGATGAATCAAACCTCACTTCTATGATCGCATTAGCGCCCAGGCTTTTAGCGTGCTGCTTCAGTCTCTCCAGAGCCTCGCTTCTGCTTTGATCTAACATCCTGGTGTATTCCTTTATTTCTCCTCCCGCGAGGCTCCTGAGACTTGCTGCTATGTTGCCGCCGAGACCTCTCGACCTCACTATGAGACCCCAGGTGAACCCTATGACCTTTGTAATTCTATAACCGGGAATAAAGGGAGTGCTCACAACAATTATTCCTTCAGTTGACGGATTGTAATCACCGCTGTACATATTGACGGAAATAATGCCACAATAAAAAGAATTGCCGGGGGATAAATAAGAGAGAAAAAACTTTAATCTTCCTCAGACCCACCGCCACTCTTGCCTCCAGGTGGCTTGGGAGCCCCTCCACTTGAGGCCTTCGTGGCGATGACATCATCTATCCTGAGAATCATCACTGCGGCATCTGTTGCACTGTCGATGGCCTGTTTTCCGACCCTTATGGGCTCTATGACACCCAGTTCAAGCATGTCCACAGGTTTCCCCTTGACAACATCGACGCCGTAATTCTTGTGGCCATCAGCATGCTCCTTCTTGAGGGAAATAAGCATTCCTATGGAATCCAGACCTGCGTTCTCAGCAAGGGTCCTGGGTATGATCTCCATAGCCTCTGCAAACTTCTCTATTGCGAGCTGTTCCCTCCCGCCAACAGACGCGCTGTACTCCCTCAGTTTCAGAGCAATCTCGGTGGCCGAGGCGCCTCCACCTGGCAGGATCTTACCATCCTGCAGGGCTGCAGCCACGACGTGAATGGAATCTGTGATGCTTCTCTCTATTTCGTCTACCACATGCTCAGTTCCTCCCCTGATGAGGATTGAAACCGCCTTAGGATTCGCGCATCCCGTTACGAATGTAAGATGATCCTCCCCTATCTTAATCTCTTCCACCCTCTCTGCGCTTCCCAGGTCCTTGCTTGAAAGGTCATCCAGGTTCGTGATAATCTCTGCTCCAGTTGCCTTGGCAAGTTTCTCTATATCACTCTTCTTGACCCTTCTGGCAGCATATATCCCCTCTTTCGCCAGGAAGGCCATAGCATTGTCGTCAATCCCTTTCTGGGTTAGAACTACATTTGCACCGGAAGCCTTGATTTTAGAGACCATGCCCCTCAATATCTCTTCCTCCTGCTTTTTGAATTTGGTGATGGATTCAGGGTCCTCTATCCTAATTGATGTGTCGAATTCCGGCTTCTTGATTTCAAGGGCGGCGTTGAGGAGAGCTATCTTCGCCTTGTTAACCAGCACAGGCATTCCGGGATGTACTCTCTCCTTGTCAACTATAATCCCGTGGATCAGCTGGGTATCGTCAACCGATCCCCCCTGTTTCTTGACGAGCTGAATGTCATCGAAATCCACGAATGTCTTCCCATCCCTGTCCTGTGCAACCTGTAGAACGGCCTTTACTGCTATTTCAGCCAGCTTGGATTTGGATGTTGAAGCACCCTTCGAGTTGAGAGCTGTGCTTGCTATCTTTATGAGAGTCTTTTCATCCTTCCCAACAGGGGTTGAAATTTCATTCAGTATTTCCTTAGCCTTTTCCGCAGCCAGCCTGTAACCTGAAGCTATGACGGTCGGATGGACGTTTTGTGCTAGGAGATCCTCTGCCTTTCTCAGGAGTTCACCTGCAATGACAGCTGCTGTGGTGGTACCATCACCGACCTCTTGGTCCTGTGTCTTGGATACTTCCACCATCATCTTGGCTGCCGGATGGTCTATATCCATTTCCTTGAGAATGGTCACACCATCATTTGTGATAACGATGTCGCCGAGGGAATCCACTAACATCTTGTCCATACCTCTCGGACCAAGTGTTGTTTTAACGGCGTCGGCAATCGCCTTGGCGGCATTGATATTATTTTGCATCGCATTCTTTCCAGACTCCCTCTTCGATCCTTCTTTTAGAATGAATATTGGTTGTCCTGGCATCATCAACGAGACACCTCTTTTTCCGTATTTTATTCTTCTATATAAAGCTATGCTGGACCGAAAAAATCAAGATCTAAAATATCAAGATTTCAAGCCGATTTTTCAGCATACCCCGGAATGGAAATTGAAATATATGGAATGATTATCGGGAGATGTGCCACCGTAGCTCAGTCGGTAGAGCAGCTGATTCGTAATCAGCAGGTCGGGGGTTCGATTCCCTCCGGTGGCTTTAAAAAAGAAAAGAGAAAAATTATTTTTTACTGAAGGGAAGGGCTATCAGGGAACCAATGATTACAATTATGAGATTTGCTGACAGCGCAAGGAAACCTATGAAGAGCGATCCCACAGCGGGACTGATTGGAAGAAGAGTAGTGGTCCAAGTCCTGAAGTGATTTGCAACTTCCATCCAGTAGATCCCAAGACCGAGACCGACAAGGAGACCTGTCATCAGGGAGTATTTGTTCAGCTTGTTCGTGACCATCCCCAGGAAGAGAGACGGGAGTGTCTGGAGTATTATTATCCCTCCGAGCAGCTGCAGCTGCACAGAATATGTTAGAGGGAAGAGAAAGACGAAGCCTACAGCTATGAAGAGGAAGACTATCATCGATATCTTGGATGCAAGAGCTTCCCTTAATTGAGACATCTTGGGGTACATTTCCTTCAGTATATTCCTGGTAAGCAGATTTGACTGCGCGATTGCCATTATGGATGCAGGAACCAGACCGCCTATGAATATACCCAGGAAAGCGAAGCCAGTCAGCGGAGCAGGGAGCGTATAGAATATGAGAGCGGGTACAACGTACGTACCTCTGGAGGCTGCAGGGAAGGTGTCCTTCAGGAACGTCAGTGCCGCATGGTCCCCGTAGACAAGAATGCCGAAGAGAGCGAGAAGCGCCAGACCTACCCCGTAAAGGGGGAGAAGTGATTGGCTCATTCTCAGGGATTTTGGGGACTTTGCACTCAGGGAACCTGTAACAGCGTGCGGATATAGGTAAAGGGCAAGAGCACTCATCAGGAAGAGACTCCAGTACGCATTTACCTGAAGTGGAAGGATGTGGTAATATTTAACGGGTAGTGAGGAAAATGATTTCGTAAAACCTATCGTGAGGGCTGCCACCACTATGACAAGCACGACACTTGTCAGTATTATTATATCCTTAAAAATAGCGGTAAGAGTGGCACCACGCAACCCACTGAAGTAGGTGAATACAGCAAGAATTATGAAGGAGATGATGAGGGCGAGATCCACTACAAGCTTTAGACTTCCCAAACCTATGAGCATTACTGTAAGTACGGAGATCATTCCAACGATCTGCAGACCTATATAGGGTAGTTCAGCCACTATTCCCACGATGGCAACGAGAATGGCAAGGTTCCTGCTGTTAAAATTAAATTTCACGAAATCTGCGGCAGTAACAAACCCCTTTTCCTTCGAGACCTTCCAGAGCTTGGGCATTGCCCACATGGCAATTCCAAAGGTCACAGCCACGTACGGCACCGCAAAGTAGTAAATTGCACCTATACTGAAAACGGATGATGGTATTGCTATGAATGTGTATGCGGTGTAAAGATCCGCACCGACAAGGAACCAGACTATCCAGGCACTGAATCTTCTTCCACCCAGTGCCCACTCATCAAGCTTGCTCAGATCCCCTTTCTTCCACAGTCTTCCCAGGAATCCAAGTATTATGAATACTACGAGGAGAACGATCCATACGATGATCCCCGAAAGAGCAAGCATCTATTCACCTCCATACTTGTTGTATAGGTAGGCCGCTGTTCCGAATAGGGCTGCAGCAAGGAAGAGCCACATCAGCTGATACCAATAGAAAAATGGCAGGCCAGAGATTTCAGGTTTCGTGGTCACGTATGTCGGGACGGCAGCAAGGGCCACGAAAGGAATCAATGTCAAAATTGCCACGGCCACCAGAAGACCTCTTTTGGGTCTCCTTGATGTTTGCTGGGACATGAGCTAATAGATGAAGCTTTGGTTATTTATATTTTTCCGGACTTAAATTATTTAAAGAATTATGAAAAATCGATACATGAAATAAATTTGTGTTGAACAATAGCCTGACTCTCAAGGACGATGAGATAGAAGGGATACTGGAGAGAACTGTTACCAAGCAGGGCACATCGGCAAAGGCAGATGTGCCCAGAAGATATCTGGGAAGGAGAGTCTATGTGATAATCACGAAATCAAAGGGAGAGGTGAGGGACAAGGAATAGTGTCCCACACCCATCAAAATGATAAAATTAAAGTAATCAGAATTTCTACCATTCAGGAACCCTAGAGGGTAGAGAAATGAACTTCACTGTAGAATCATACATGACAAAAAAGCCGTATACCCTGAAACTTCCCGCAGCAGTCTCTGACGCAATGAAAATAATGGCAAGTAAGGACGTTGCGGCAGTTCCAATGGTGGATGCCAAGGGAAACTATCTAGGAATAGTTTCGCGGAGGGATATTCTGGAACATCCTAAGGAGGATGAACTCTCTCTCCTGATGAGAAAGGATTTCCCCACGCTCAGTCCCAAGGATCCCATAGAGAAAGCTGTAAAGATATTCACGGAGATTTACAGAAGGCATCTCACCGTTGTAGAAAACAAGAAGGTAGTCGGAATAATTACGCCATATGATATTCTGGACGCGGTGATAGCGAAGAAAGTGGAAACGCCCATAAAGAACCTTCTCACAAGATCTGCTATACCAATCCACGTGAAATCCACGGCCAAGATGATTGAGAAAGCCATCCGGCTGACGCGTATTACCGCCTTTCCCGTTCTGGATGATAATGGATCACTTGTTGGTCTTGTAACTGAGAGAGATATCCTTAACGGTGCAAATCTCGACTCCAAGACAGTCTCCTCTCAGCTTGGGATAGGAGAGGATGACGATTCGTGGAGCTGGGAGAGCCTGAGGGACATATTTACCTTCTATTACACAATAAGGGATCTCGAAATACCAAATGTGGAAGCTGAGAAGATAATGGTAAAGAACCCGGTCACGATATTTGAGGGAGCCAGTGCCTACGATGCTGCCAAGATCATGAAAAAGAACAAGTTCACGCAGCTTCCAGTAAGGGATGTGGACAATGAGCTCATAGGTATGGTTTATGATTTCGATGTTATCTCTTCACTGATAAAATGAAAGGTGTGGATCAGGAAGAGGTGTCTAGAAGAAGAGGGATATACTTCCAGTCCTTTGGAATCTACGGTGGTCTAGCAGGTTTATACGATTACGGTCCAGTGGGTTCCAGGATCAAGGATAACATCACAAGGATATGGAAGGAAATGATGCTATCCGAAGGTGTCGTGGCAGAATTTGATGGGACTTCGTTAACCCATGAAGATGTTCTGAAGGCTTCGGGTCACTACGACAGGTTCTTTGATTTTTTCGTGGAGTGCAAAAATTGTCATACCAGATTCAGGGCGGACGAATTGATAGAGAAAAAGGGCGTGAGTCCCGTCCTGGATAAGGGCTGGCTCGAGTCAAAGATAAGGGAAATGAATATAGTGTGTGAAAACTGTGGCGGTGATCTTGGAGAGGTTAAGGTACAGAAGCTCATGTTTCAGGTCGAACTGGGTGATGGCATTTCCAACCTGTTTTTGAGGCCTGAGACGGCGCAGGGTATATTCATAAACTTCAAGGAATACTACAGATTCTTCAGGGAAAAACTACCGTTTGCGGTCATAACCACGGGCAAAGGATACAGAAATGAAATTTCACCTAGAAGGTCTCTTTACAGACTGAGAGAATTCAATATGATGGAGTGCGAATCATTCTTCGATCCTGAGGATGAAAGGTGGGTGAGGGAACCTGATAATTCGGTAAAGGTGCACCTCGTTACCAAAAATGGTGAGGAATTTCATGTTACCCCTCTAGAAGCACTAAAGAAGGGTATAATTAAAAGTCAGCCAATATCCTACTTCATCGGATTCGCGATCAAATTTTACGCGAGAATAGGTATCGACACCGGAAAGGTAAGGTTCAGACAGCACCGCAAAGAGGAGCTCAGCCATTATTCAAATGACACCTGGGATGCGGAAGCACTCACAGACATTGGATGGATAGAAATAACTGGAATCGCTCACAGGGGGACGTACGATATTGGAAACCATATAAAGTATTCAGGAAAGGACCTCTATGCCCAGAGGATAGTACCCAGGAGGGAAGAGATAAGGGAAAAAATGGAAATCGATTTTGACCTGATAAAGAATGAATACCCTGAGGGTTCCAGGGAAATAATAGAAGCAATCAGGGCGGGGAAGGAAAGTATTGATCTCAAAGGGGATAAGATATCGCTGGCGCGATTCGTGAAGAGGGTAAAGGAAAAAGTGGTTGTGGACAGGGAAAATTTTGTTCCTGTGGTCATAGAGCCTTCTTTCGGGCTTGACAGGATAATCTATACGCTCCTGGATCACAACCTGGCCCAGAGGGAAGGCTCAGGATACATTTACCTCAGATTGCCTTACGAGGTTTCACCGTACGGGGCAGCAGTGCTGCCTCTGATGGCCAAGGATGGACTTCAGGAATTTGCCAGAAAGGTCTTTTCATCTCTCCTCTCTGATGGAATAACGGCCATATATGATGATTCCGGCTCCATAGGAAAGAGATACAGCAGGTATGATGAAATAGGCGTTACTTATTGCATCACCGTGGATTACGATACCTTGAAGGACGGGACAGTTACCATAAGACACCGCGACTCAATGGAACAGATCAGGGTGGATTCCGGTAGGCTCACAGAATATCTGCGTGAAAACCCATGGAATGGGAAGAAGAGCTGAGAAAGACCATCGTCTCCGTCACTAAGAAGATCCCCGATGGCGGAATTCTTCTGTTTTCTGGCGGGTTGGACAGCTCCCTCCTTGCATTTTTAGCCTCAATTCACGGAAAACAAATAACACTATTCTCTGTTGGCACTGTATCCTCGCATGATAAATCATGGACACATCAGGCTGCATCTATCATCGGTCTACCTCTGGAATTCAGGGAAATTGGGGAGAACGAGGTGATATCGGGATTAAAGGAAATCAAGCGTATGTTTCAATCCGAAGACGCACTTACACTTCTCATAGAACTTCCGTCATATTTCGCCTGTAAATACTCCGAACGGAGATCTATAGTGTCGGGACAGGGTTCGGATGAACTTTTCCTGGGATACAGGAAGTACGATCTGGAAGACACTTCGAAAATGGACCTTGAAAGGGTCATGAACAAGCTAATTCCGATGGAGAAGGAGATGGGCAAAGCATTCAACAAAGAATTCTTTTACCCGTATCTGGAAGGGAATGTGATATCAGTCGCCGAAAAAATTCCGAGGGATCTCAAAGTCAGGGCCGGTCAAAGGAAATTCATACTCAGATCTGTTGCCCTCAGTCTCGGCCTAGATGAGAGGATAGCTCTCAAACCCAAGAAGGCCTCCCAGTATTCCTCCGGATTGAAGGATCTTGTGGAGAAGGTTGCCAGAAGGGAAGGGAAAAGGATATATCAGTTCATCAGGGACTTGTAGCGATAGAATATCTCCTCATTCTTCTTTATTATCTCACTCACGTTTATTCCAGGGAATTTACCATCGGAGTAAAGCAATTTTCCGTCAACTATGGTGTGGAGAACATCATTACCGTTTGAGGAATAGAGAAGTATATTTTCAGCGAATTCAGGATCAAATGGAACCTCACCTACTCCCTTACCTATGACCGTGATGTCCGCGACATTACCCTCCTTCAGAACCCCTCCGGTCCCCAGAACCCTCGCAGGATTTCTTGTCATGAAATCTAAGACCTGTGATGGCGGAAGAACCTCTGCCTGTTCCCTGTAATTCTTCTGGAGGAGTGAAGCAATCTTTGCATTCTCAAGCATGTCAAGCGAGTTGCCCGTGGTTGCGGAATCAGTCCCTATCGTAACATTAACGCCGTTCTGCACCATCTCAAGCACCGGCATAAAATTGCCGTTGGCAAGCTTCATGTTGCTTACCGGGTTGTTCACCACAGTGACCCCGTTTCTACCGAGGATCTTAATTTCCTGCAAGGTGAGATAAATCGCATGGGCTGCAATGAGTTTGTTCCCCAGGAAACCGATATCCTGAAGGTACTCAACAGGTCTTTTTTTCTCTTTCTTTACAGTTTCGTACACTTCCCTCCTGTTTTCGCTTAAATGTATGGAATAGGGGACACCGTACCTTTCTGAAATCTCTCTGGACGAAATGAGATCATCCCTGTCACAGGAATATATACCGTGAGGGGCAGGGAACGGTGTTACAAGTCGCTTTCCCAGATGATTCCTTATAAAGCTCTCTGCATTCTTGAGAGGGTCTCCCTTCTGGGTTGTTATTTCCTTGTTAACTATACTCCATCCAAGATAAGCCCTTATCCCGATCTCCTCACTTGCCTTTGCAACCATATCTTCTCCGTAGTACATATCAACGAATGCAGTTGTCCCCTTTCTGAGCATTTCCACAATCCCCAGCTTCGCGCCATAGTATATCTCTTCTTCCGTTCTTAAAGAATCGATCTTGAAACTCCTGTCGAGAAACTTCTGGAAAGGGAGGTCGTCAAAGATAGACCTCATATTTGTCATAGCAACGTGAGTGTGCATATTGACGAATCCTGGTGAAACTATGCATCTGTCGCAGTCTATGACGAAGTCCGCTTCAGTACCAATATGATCTGATATCTGTGAAATCAAATTCCCGTCCACGAGAAGATCCTTTACTCTAGGTTTGTGGTCCTCCGTTAAGACGACCCCTCCTTTAAGGAGAATCTGCATGAGGTGAGATGCATTCTATTTATAAATATAGTTACAAATACATAAGCAAGAAAGCTCCGACCTTCAGGGAGGAGATGAATTGTGAAATGTTTATACTTCTGGAGGCATTTAAAATTGTGTACGAGACTCCTCTCTGAGAAAGTCGTACCATTAAATCCTTGATCGCTGGTTGTTCCATCAGGACTCCGGTGATAAGGTTGAGAATGTTCCTGTTCCACTGCCCATACTGAGGAACAGGATAAAGACATATCTCGATTGCATGCAGACAGGGATGCATGCAAAGGGAGCACTGATACCCCCAGAGGGGCAACTTCAAGGGCAGTGAAGACCTCAAAACTC
>Ga0080003_1000101_pt1 | contig 61290 bp, 55 predicted proteins | sample JossMetagenome_FD_69206 | JGI IMG/M metagenome (GOLD analysis project Ga0080003, IMG submission 69206) | Hot spring microbial communities from Joseph's Coat, Yellowstone National Park, USA - JC2_E (SPADES assembly) (version 2) | ecosystem: Environmental > Aquatic > Thermal springs > Hot (42-90C)... | reverse complement strand
GACCATAACCCTCCTCTACGCGGCCAGGTCGCCATACAACAACGCGGTCGCCCTGAAGGAATACCTGGAGTCGCTGCTGGCCAAGGGCTGACCGACAAAAGGCCTGCGCATAACGGGTCAGACCTGTAGGCCTGCCTGCTTTGCTAGGAACCTGTAGACAGTGCCGTTTGTCCCTAGGCGCTCACCCTCATCAGCTTATGTTCGCTCGTCGCACCTAGGGACTTCCACCTCGCCCACGCCCCGCGGGCTATCGGCGCGGGCTCATGGGCGGCCGTCGGGCCCAACGGCACTATGGCCCCCACGGCTATGAACTTGGAGGCCACAGCTACGCCCACGTCACCCCTCTCAGGGTCGGCCGCCACTATCGATAACGTCAAGGGGGTCCCAGCGACAGCTGGCCCAGGAAGCTATAAGGACTGCGGGCCCCGCTAGTTCATCTGCTCAACAGCTATTGAGGTCACAGACCTCGTCCTCCTCCCAACTGCCCTTGCCTGGAGCCCCCTCCTCTCGGAGAGCGCCTCTATGTACTCAAGGAGGCCGTTGTAGTAGCTCACCCTGTTGTGGTCGGCCACCCTGTTGTACCTGCACTCGCCCCTCTCGCCGCTGACCGCGACTGACATGGGGTCTATGTATATCGCGACCTCTGCCCTCCTGCCCCGCCTCTCGGCCTCAGGTATGACCACGACCTCGTGGGGCCTGTCAAGGTATATGCTCTTCACCAAGTCTATGTCTACCGCCCTCTCCAGGAAGTCGTACCTCATCTGCTTTATTTGGCTAAGCACCTCCTTAAACAGCCTCTCCATGGACTCCCTGAACTCATCACACTCGTCGTAGTGGTACACTCCTCCTTGCCCCTGGGCTAGGAGGCCCTCAGCCCTTTTAGTCAGATGTTCTGCCCGGGTAAGTATCCTTGCTGTTAAATAGGTAGGACAGAGAACTATTTCGCCTGTACGCATCTAATTTAATTCCCTCTGACATTAGTTGCTGGGACCCGCTATTGTATCGCGTGCTGGGTAGAGCTGGGAGCACGGCCTTGCTGATGGGCAACGAGGCGGTGGCCCGCGGGTTCCTTGAGGCAGGCGGAGGCTTCGCCGCGGGCTACCCGGGCACGCCGTCGACTGAGGTCATAGAGACATTGGCAGACGTTGCCAAGGAGGTCGGCATCTACGTCGAGTGGAGCTCCAACGAGAAGGTGGCGGTCGAGGCCGCCTACGGCGCCTCCTTAGCTGGGGCCAGGAGCATGGCCACGATGAAGCACGTCGGCCTTAACGTTGCAGCAGATGCCCTGATGAGCATAGCTTACACGGGGGTCAGGGGCGGCATGCTGGTGTTCGTAGCCAACGACCCGAGCATGTGGAGCAGCCAGAACGAGCAGGACGACAGGTACTACGGCCTCATATCATACGTGCCCGTGCTCACCCCGAGCGACCCGCAGGAGGCGAAGGACCTCACGGTGCTGGGCCTGGACCTCAGCGAGAAGTTCTCCCACCCATTCATTATGGTCAGCACAACCAGGGTGTCGCACGCCAGGGGGCCGGTGGTGCTTGGCTCCATGAGGCCGCCAAGGACTGGGGGCAAGTTCGAGAGGGCCAGGGGCCTAACCCTGGTGCCAGGGGTTGCCAGGGAGCAGAGGGAGAAGCTGGTCTCCAAGTGGGAGGACATAAGGAAGACCTTCAACGGCCTCGGGCAGTTCAACAGGGTCGAGGGAGACGGCGATGTTGCAATAGTTTCTGACGGCATAGCCTACTCGCACGTTAAGGAGGTCCTCTCTGAGGTGGGCGACGTAAAGGCTAAGCTGGTGAAGCTTTCAGCGCCCCTCCCCTTCCCCAAGGGCTTTATGCTTGACGCCCTGAGCGGCGTCAGGAGGGTCCTCGTGGTTGAGGAGCTCGAGCCCGTCGTGGAGGGCCAGCTCAAGCAGGCCCTGGCAGAGGAGAGGCTCCAGCTTGAGGTCCACGGCAAGGACCTGGTGGGCCTTGTGGGGGAGCTGACGCTTGACCGCGTGAGGAGGGCCGTGAGGCGGTTCCTGGGTATCCCCTACGAGGAGTCGAAGCTCTACAACGTTGACCTCCAGGTGCCCCCGAGGCCCCCCACCTTCTGCCCGGGGTGCCCGCACAGGGCGACCTTCTACGCCCTCAGGAGGGCGGTCAACAGAAGGCGCGTCAAGGCAATATACAGCGGCGACATAGGCTGCTACAGCCTGGGCCTCTACGAGCCCTTCAGGGAGCAGGACATAATAATTGAGATGGGAGGCAGCATTGGGACCGCCAACGGCCTCGCCCGCGCTGCCAGGGAGCAGGTGCCCATAGCGATAATAGGGGACTCGACGTTCTTCCACGCGGGCATACCAGGCCTCGTAAACGCTGTCTACAACAGGGCGCCAATGCTTCTCCTGGTGCTCGACAACAGGACAACGGCTATGACGGGCGAGCAGCCAGACCCAGGCTCAGGGGTCACGGCAATGGGCGACGAGGCCCCAGTCATAAGCATAGAGGCCATAGCCAGGGGCGTGGGCGTCGAGAAGGTAGTCACCTTTGACCCGTTCGACATAGAGGGGGCAACCAACGCCCTCGCTGACGCCATAGACTACGTCGTGAGCGAGAGGAGGCCGGCCGTAGCTGTAGCAAGGAGGGCCTGCGCACTAGAAGCCGTCAGGAAGGCGAGGAAGCAAAAGATACAGGTGCCGCTCTACCAGGTAGTTGAGGACAAGTGCACGGCCTGCGGCATATGCTACAACGCCTTCTCCTGTCCTGCCATATTAGTGAAGGATGACAAGAAGGCCTGGATAGACCCGAGCCTCTGCACGGGCTGCGGCGTCTGCGCCGAGATATGCCCATACAAGGCCATAGTTAAGGTGGTCCAGGAGGGGAAGGGGTGGGGCGAGGTATGGATGTGAATAGAGGAAGGAGGCTCAACATAGTTATAGTTGGCGTCGGCGGCCAGGGGCTCATAACTGCGGCCAGGGTCCTCGGCGAGGCCGCCATAGAGGGGGGCTGCAAGGCAATAGTAGCTGAGACCCACGGGCTCAGCCAGAGGGGAGGGGCTGTAGAGGTCCACGTGAGGCTGGGAGACGTCTACTCGCCCCTGGTTCCGAGGGGTGAGGCCGACGTGGTGCTCTCGTTTGAGATGATAGAGGCCGCCAGGGGCACCCCATACCTTAGGCAGGGAGGGCTGCTGCTGACCTCAGACGTGCTCATGACGCCCCCGACGCCAGGGCTTAAGCCGATAAAGAGGCAGCAGATAGAGGACGCCCTCAGGAGGGCTGGCATAAGGTACGCCGTGGTGCCGGCCAGGGAGGTGGCAGAGAAGGTGGGCAACTACGTTGTTGAGAACATGGCTCTCCTGGGGGCGCTGCTTGGGACTGGACTGCTCGACGGCTTCGTTGACGCTGAGAGGGTCAGGGCCAAGGTCCAGGAGCTCCCTATGGCTGACAAGAACTTGGCGGCCTTCGAAGAGGGGCTCAAGCTGGGCGCCCAGCTAAAGCTTTAACTTATTGTTTTTCTGGAATCAGAGGGCCGCGTGTGAGGCTTGGACAGACTAAGGAGGGTAGCTTGGGGCCTCTCACTAGCTTATCCGCCAGCCATGGTCCTCTCATACCTTAACCTGCCGTTCCCGGCCAACTTCATAGTTGGAGCATACTCGTCCGTGATACCATTCATTGCATTTTACCTGCTGACATCCTACTCTGAGCTCAGGGCAAGGGACACGGGCCTCCTCCTTGCAACGGCCTACGCAACGTCATATACCTTCGAGTTCCTGGGGGTTCACTATGGTATCCCCTTCGGCAAGTACTATTACACCCAAAGCGGCCTCGGCCCTCAGCTGCTCGGCGTGCCGCTCTTCATACCTCTGCTGTGGGCCTCCCTCGGCTTCTACTCACTCTGCGCCCTCGGCAGCTATCCACTGGCAGCCCTGGGCATGGTCTCCATGGATCTGGCCTTCGACCCCATGCTGTCGGGCAGGGCGCGCCTCTGGGTATGGCAGTCGCCAGGCCAGTACTACGGCGTGCCACTGCTCAACTTCGTTGGCTGGTTCATCGTCTCTATAACCTTTTACTATCTATACGTAGCGCTCGGGGGCAGGAGGCCGAGGCCGTCAGCTGCCTCCACGACCTTCTACCTATCCTACGTGGCTGCGTGGGCCTTCATGGATGCCTTGGCAGGTCTTGCCGTGGCTGGCCTCGTGGGCCTCTCAGCGGCTGTAGCCCTAGTTATAATTAAGGCGCTCCTAACGCAGAGACCTGGCGCTGCTAAGGGTTAGCTTGTTCCTTGAGGAGCCACTCAGCGAACTCGAGGAACCCCGTGCCCCCCTTGCCACTGGCCACGTATTTCACTATAACCTTAACGCTCTCTGCGGCGTCGCCGGGGCAGCCGCTCAGCTGGAAGGCCCTGAGCATGTCTATGTCGTTCTCGCCGTCACCTATGGCTGCCGCCTCTGAGGCGCTGACGCCTATGAGCTCAAGGGCCCTCAGGCTGCCGGCCCCCTTGCCGCTTCCAGGGTTGACGTGGAGGGCGTAGCCGCTCCAGAGCACATTGAAGCCGTAGCCCTTCGCAACGTCGCTGGCCTCCGCCACCAGGGCCTTGACGTCCTCAGTCCCAAGGCCCCTGGGCACGTAGAAGGCCACGTCGTGGTATCTGAAGTCGTTCTGCCAGCTCGGCCTGAGCCCAAGGCCCTGGAGCCTCCTTATGAGCTCCTCGGGTGGCCTCCCGCTGCAGACGTGCGTCACTGAGCCCCTGTACATTATCACGCAGCCGTTCTCCGCGACGACAGGCCCGGTGGAGCCGAGGTAGACGCCGAGGCCAGCGGTTACAGGTAGGCTGTTGCCCGAGACCAGGAGCACCCGGACGCCCCTGGACTCAAGGAGCCTTATGCCCCTCACGGCGTTGAGGCTGATCCTGAGGTCCCCCCTCCTCACCGTGAGGGTGCCGTCGACGTCAGTCACCACAGCCTTCAGCAAGACTGCTCCCAGTTTAAGGGCTCACAGTAAATATTAAAGTCTCTACATACTTCTAAACTAATTGAAGCACAGGTTAGGGGGTAACTTAACATGAGTGATGACGTGTTGCAGACCATAGCCAGGAGGAAGGTGGTCACTGACCCAGACTTTGTCCTCTCGCAGATAAAGGACGGTGACGTCGTCGCGATCTCAGGCTTCAACGAGATAACGTCCCCTGACTACCTCATGGAGAGGCTCTATAAGCTCTACCTTAAGACTGGACACCCGAAGAACCTCTTCATAGTAAGTGACACCTTCCCCGGCACCCCGGGCAGGGGGCTTGACAGGATAGCTCAGATGATGTACCAGAGGGGTGACAGGGACTTCATAAAGGGGATGCTCGTCGCCTTCTATGGCTGGAGCGAGACCCTGCAGAAGATGATAAAGGAGGAGTGGTTTGAGGCCTACGCCTGGAGCATCGGCATACTGGCGTACTGGTTCAGGGAGGTGGGGGCTGGCAGGCCTGGCGTGCTCACGAGGGTTGGGCTCAACACGACTGCTGACCCAAGGTTTGACGGGACGGCCCTTAACGAGACGGCCAAGGAGAGGAGGACAGTCAAGGTGCAGCTGCTGAACATAGATGGCAGGGAGTACCTGCTTTACATGGCCCCTAAGCCTAAATTTGCCCTCATAAGGGGCAGCACGGCCGACGAGATGGGCAACCTGTCACTTGAGGACGAGGTGGCCTACGGCACGGTGCTCAACATAGCCCAGGCCACAAAGTCAATGCCAATCAAGGGGACTGTCATAGCCCAGGTGCTCAGGGTCGCCAAGTTCGGCTCCATAAACCCGAAGAGCGTGGTGGTGCCGGGGCCCCTGGTCGACTACGTGGTCGTCGCGCCGAGGGACTACCACTGGCAGTCCCACAGCTTTGACTATGACCCAGTGGTTGCGGGCAGGGTGGTGCCGGCCGTCAGCGTCGAGCCGCTGCCTACTGAGACTCGCCTTGACGAGAGGAGGGTCGTCGCGAGGAGGGTGGCGCTTGAGCTGGTGAGGCTCGTCCAGAGGTACGGCAGGCCCATAGTCGTTAACCTAGGGGTAGGCATACCGGCTATGGTTGGCGACGTGGTGATGGAGGAGGGGGTGCAGGACGCCGTAGTGCTTACGGTGGAGTCCGGCACCTGGGGAGGCAGGCCCCTCTACGGCCCTGACTTCGGAGTCTCGATAGGGGCCTTCGCAATACTCTCGGTGCCCGACCAGTTCACCATGTACGAGGGCGGCGTGATAGACGCAGCCTCCCTGGGCTTCATGCAGATAGACAGGCACGGGAACGTCAACTCCTTCTTCACGGAGTCTAAGATACCGGGCCCCGGCGGCTTCCCAGCCATAGCGTCAGGGGCCCCCGACATATACTACGCGGGCCTCTTCACGGCCGGCAAGGGCGCCAAGTACGAGGTTGTCGACGGCAAGCTGAAGATAGTCTCGGACGGCGACATAATTAAGTTCGTGGAGAAGGTCGACAAGGTGGGCTGCTCAACCAAGGTGATGCTTGAGCAGGGCAAGGACGTGCTCTACGTGACCGAGAGGGCGGTCTTCGGGCTGACGCCTGACGGCCTTGAGCTGAAGGAGGTGGCCCCGGGCATTGACATCGAGAAGGACTTGCTGGCTAAGATGGCCTTCAAGCCCATAATAAGGAGGGAGCCGGAGCTCATGGACTCAAGGATATTCACGCCGAGGAGGATGGGGCTGAAGGAGGAGGTCGTTAGGGCAATAAGGGCCTAAGCCTTATTTTTAAGGGGCGCGCCCTCCCAGGGGGTCAGGTTTGGGCACCTGTGAGGTAAAGGCAAGGAAGGGCCTCATAAGGGCCACCGTTGACGCCAAGGGCGGGGTCATAGAGAGGGCGCTCATAACTGGCGACTTCATGCTTCTGCCCGAGGACAAGGTGTTCGACCTGGAGAGGGCGCTGCTCAAGGTGAGGCTCAGCAGGGACGACGTTGAGAGGGCCGTGAGGGAGGCGCTGGGCGGCTCAACGCTAATCGGCTGCAGCTATGGTGACTTCGTTGACGCCATAATGTGCGCGGGTGAGGGGAGTTGATGTTAAGGGTCCTGCTCTACGAGACGCCGGACGACCCCCACATGAACTTAGCCTTTGAGGAGGCCCTGCCCAGGGCCGTGGGCTGCGGCCTCTCGCCCGCCACGCTGAGGCTCTGGAGGAACCGCAGGGCCGTCGTAATAGGGTACTTCCAGAGGGCTGAGGAGGAGGTGAACCTTGAGGAGGCCGAGAGGCTCGGGGTGGCCGTGGTCAGGCGCTTCACGGGCGGAGGGGCGGCCTACCACGACCTGGGCAACATAAACTACGCCATATCCCTCCCGGCCAAGGGGCAGGTGGGGGAGACCGTGAACTTCATATTCTCTGAGCTGATAAGGGCCCCCGTCGAGGCTCTCAGGTCCCTCGGCCTTGAGGCCTCGGTGCAGAACGTCAACGACATAGTCGTCGAGAACAGGAAGGTGAGCGGCACGGCCGCAACCATATCTTGGAGAGCCACGTTCTTCCATGGGGCCATGCTTGTAAGCGCTGACCTCTCCGCCCTTGCCTCGGTGCTCAAGGTGCCCCTTAAGAAGCTCATAGACAAGGGCGTCTCGAGCGTGAAGTACAGGGTGACAAACATATCAAGCATAAGGCCAGGCATAACCGTAAATCAGGTCGCAGAGGCCCTGGCGAGCTCCTTCGCCAGGGTCCTTGGATACGACGGCGTGAAGTATGACGTGCCGACCTCCGAGGAGCTTGAGATAGCTGAGACCCTCTACTATCACAAGTACAGGGAGAGGGCCTGGAACCTTGAGAGGGCCCCGCACAGGGACTTCAGGGAGGCTGAGGAGGAGGTAAAGAGGATCTGCAGGGCCTAACCTCTCTCGGGGGAGCCTTATCCGTCAGTCAGCTAGTTCCCACGTACCATACCTCCGGCTTTGGAGCGCTTTTAATCCCACTTTAGTCACAGTAATTTAGGTGAGTGCCTTGAGCGTCTGGACATCCAAGGTGGGTGACGTGGCACGTAAGGACGTTATCTCAGTGGGCCCCACCGCGACCATAGCCGACGTGGCCCGCCTCATGTACACAAGCAGCTCGGGCAGCGTCGTCGTCGTGTCGCCTGAGGGCAAGGTGATAGGGATATTCACTGAGAAGGACCTCAGCCGCGTCGTTTCCAGCAGGGTCAGCTATGACGCCATGGTGGGCGACCACATGACGAAGAACCCTGTGACGGTCTACGCTGACGAGCCCGTCACGAAGGCCGTTGAAACTATGTCAACGCACAGGGTGAGGCACCTGCCCGTGGTTGAAAGGGACGGGAGGCTTGTGGGGATAGTCACCGCCAGAGACATCGTTGACCTCACGGAGCGCTACCTCGCCGCCACCGGCTACTCCGTCGAGTGAGGCCCTCAAGCTCCCCAAGGTCGAAGGTCATAAGCAGAACGAGGACGTCTATTAGCACTACTCCGAAGACCTCGAGGGTCGCGCTGGAGGGCCACCTGAAGGCCATCGCCCCGGCCGGACCAACAAGGCCAACCAGCACCTCCCCGAGGCCCGAGCGGGTCCTGCCAGAGGCTATTGAGCCGGCCCCCCAGACCAGGGCCACCACGTCCATCTGAGCGAAGAAGTAGTTTGAGACGAAGACGTGAGGGTACGTGCCCTCGTGAAAGACGCCTATCATAGCCAGGAAGGCGCCGGCCACTATCATGAAGGAGGAGGCGGCCTCCTCAAGCCTGTTCGAGCTGACGCTCAGCGCGTAGGAGGCGAAGGCTATTATAAGGGCGCCCGTGGTGACCAGCCCGTAGTTGTAGAGCCACGGGTATGAGGCCTTAGGCCCTCCCAGGTCGCTCAGCGCGTTCTTAGTGAAGACAAACCATGGGTTGAGGGAGACGCAGGCTATTATAACGGCCCAGGCCAGCACTGCGGCGAGGACCCCAACGTACCTGAGCGCTGTCAAGGCTCCCCGGAGAGGGTTGCGCGCTGGAACTTAAGTTCTCCTCGCGTAGAGGTAGAAGTTAGCGTAGGGATAGCCGTGGGCCAGCTTCACCACCTCCTCAACCTTGGCGCCCTGCCTGGCTATAATTATCACGTACCCCATGTTCATGGCCTTCTCCAGCTCCCCCCTCCTCGCGAGGGCCGCGAGCTTCCTGTAGTAGCTTACGGAGACCTGCGGCGACCTGCCGGTCTGCCTGAGGTACCTGGCGGAGAAGAGCGAGGCGGCGACGCCCGAGGCGCCCACGACTACCGAGCCCTCGCCCACGAGCCTCTCGATCTCTGCAGCGTCCATCACTGCCTGCTCGACGCACTCCTCGGCTGTGTCGCACCTGACGACCCTGCCGAGCCTCACTCCCCCAAGCGGAGGCCTCACGCCCCTTGCAAGGGACTCATCCATCATCCTCTTGACCTGCGAGTCCACAAGCGCCGGGCCTCCCCTGGCCCTGGCCGCGACCGCGGCCTCCAGCAGCTCCGAGAGCTCCCTCAGCTTCCTCACCTCCCTCAGGGAGAGCCAGAGGGTGGTGGCGTAGAGCTCAGGGTCAAGGTACTTCTTTGGCTTTTTCCAGTCTGGCGAGGGCGACACTAGGGCAACGAGGCTATCGTAGCTCACGGCCTTGCAGCCCTGGGCCTGCTCAAGGGATATTGAGGCGCGGCCGTCGCAGAGGTTAAGGAAGGCCCTCCTGCCCTCAAGGCCCCTTATAGCCCTTGAGAGGCACTGGCCCTCTCTAAGCTCAGCGCACCACCCGGCCTCCTCCTCGACTCTCTCCCTTGGGGCGTCGTAAGCGAGGACGGGCCCCCTAATGACCTCGTAATCTATGACGCCCGTCATCCTGAGGACGTCCAGGTACCTCACAAGGCCCCACTCGCCGCTCGCGTCCTTAATCGGCAGGGGAGCGGGGCCCTCCCTGCGCCTCAGGCTCTCAAGGGTCCCCTCTATTATGTTGAGGGCCCTCTGGACCCTCAGGGGCTTTATGGCGTCACCCCTTGCCATTGCCTTCCTGGCCTCGAGGTCGGAGGGGTTGTAGAGTATGACAGCCCTGGCTGGCTTCCCGTCCCTCCCGGCTCTGCCTATCTCCTGGTACATGTCCTCCACGCTCTCACTTGGGGCGGCGTGCAGGGTCCACCTAATGTTTGGTATGTCGACGCCCATGCCGAAGGCCTTGGTTGCCACCACTACCCTCGGCCCCCTGCCCGTCCTCGATGACATAATTATCCTCTCCTCGACCTCCCTCCTCCTCGCCTCCCCGAGCTGGCCGTGGTAGACGAGGACCTCCTCACCGAGCCTCCCGTTTATCGCCTTGGCTACCTCGTCGGCGTTAAGCCACGGCTCCGAGGAGCTCTGAACGAATGGCACGAAGACGACGCCAACCCACGGGCCGCCCAGCGAGTCGGCCCACTTGGTCAGCTCCTCCACCCTATCAGCTATGTCATCAAGCCTCTCCCTCCCAGACCTAGCCATGACTACGTCTATCGATATCTCAGGCCTTATCGATGGGGCCCTCAGGACTATCGGCCTGCCGCTGAAGTGTATGTCCTCAGTCTCAACGCCCAGGGATATCCTGTGCTCCTCGTGCTCCCCCAGGCCCAGCTCCTCCATTATGTCCTTGACCACGTCTGGGGGGGCTGAGGCCGTCAGCGCCAGCATGGGCGGCCAGCTTGACGATGAGGCCTCCCTCAGCTGCCTCGCCACGTACAGGTAGCTCGGCCTGAAGCTCAGGCCCCACCTTGAAAGCGTGTGGGCCTCGTCAAGCACCGCGAGGCTCGCCTGCCCCGCCGACCTCGCGAGCTCGGAGGCTGCCCCCGTGCCGAAGCCCTCGGGCGTGACGTAGACCAGGTCGAGGAGGCCCTCCTTGGCGGCGGCTATGATTTCGCCCTTCCTTGATGGCGGGACCCCTGAGTCTATGTAGGCTGCCCTCAGCCCCCTCTGCTTGGCGTTCCTGACCTGGTCATGCATGAGGGCCCTCAGGGGGCTTATCACTATAGCTGTCGACCCAAGTCCCATGTCCTCGAGGGCCCTGGCGCTGACCTGGAATATGGCGCTCTTCCCTGCCCCCGTGGGAAGTATGGCCATGAGGGCAGAGGACGTCCCTCTGGAGGCCATCTCGGCGAGGACCCTTATCGCCAGCCTCTGGTAGGGCCTGAGCTGCGCCCCCTCGCCCCAGAGGCGCCTGAACGCCCTCTCGGCCTCGGCCATTATGTCCTCAGGGCCTATATTGACCTGCGCAGCCCCGCTGGCGGGCGGCTCAACGAGCTCAACGTCGTCCCTTGAGCTGGCCTCGGCCTGAAGGGCCCTTGAGACCGCCATGCCGCCGTTCTTAGCGACCAGCTCGACCACGGCGTCAACAAGCTTCCCGTGAACCCCATATGGCGTGTCGTCCTGCTCTGCCCAGATCATCCTCTCCGGGAAGACGAGTACGGTCGTGTCAGCGACGCCCGCCGCCTCCGGGGCGGCTAGGTAGTCATCCCATGGGATGACCCCAGGCCCTCCCCTGACAGTCCACGTATCCACGGCATCAGGCGTCACCAGGGGAATTCCATAGGCCTTGGCCGTCGCCTCCGCGAGGGCGCGCGATGGAACGACTATTAGCGGCCTGGAGGCCCTAGATGTCATGGCTAGGGCTGACGCCACGGCATCGGAGGCCCCCCTTGGTCCACCCGCTATGAGTTCCCCGTAAGCCTTCACCCTCCCCTTGGAGGGGGCGCTGAGGCCCAGGGCCTCGGCCAGCCTCCTGGGCACGTAGGTGCTTGCGCTGAACCTGATGTTTGAGCCGCCAGGGCACCTGACCCTCAGGGACCTCAGCAGCTCCTCCTCGTCTGGCGGGGGCGCCTGGGGCCTAAGGCAGAGCTCGTAGCTGCGGGCGCAGTCAAGCGTTACCTCCAGGTCTCCAAGGCAGGCCAGGTCCCAGGGCTCAACCTGGGAGCCCGGCCTTGGGCCCGCTGCGGCGGGCACCAGGGAGGCCCTGAGGGCCTCAGCAAGAGCCTTGCCGAAGTCGCCCAGGAGGGGCGCGTTCCTCAGGGCCCTCAGCGGGTCCCCTCCCCTTGAGGTCAGGGACCTGAGGGAGGCTAGCACCTGATAGCTGACGCCCTTAGCCCTTGAGGGGTCCACTAGGAAGGGCCTCCACACCGGCATGAATGCCCTCGGCCTGTCCGTGACAACTATGGCCCTGCCCTCCCTGGGGCTCTGCTGGCCCACGACCCTGTCCACAATGTCCTTGAACTTAGCTATGGCCTCCGCCCCCCTTACGGCCTCCGGCATTGTAGACCAGTCAACGCCCACCCTGCTGAGGGCCTCCACGGATGCCCTGACCGCTGCGAGCACTATGGCTGAGGGGGGCAGCATGGGGTTCAGGCCAAGGTTGTAGGCTATCGACGCTATGGATGGCCTCACGTCCGGGTACGCAATTGAGAGGAGCAACTTTGCGTCCACGGCTCCCTTCAGTTTACAGGGGCCCCAGCTTATCAGGAGCTGGGCCCCGGAGAGCTGCGCTATGGAGCTCATGACCTCGTCCTGGGGCGGCGACCTCCAGGAGCCCCCGGGGGGAGGCACCTCAGAGACGACGCCGTCAACCATGACCTCCACGTGGCCCCCCTCACAGAACGCTACCATTACCTTGGAGCTGCCCAGAAGCCTTGGCTGCTCTCCCAGGAGCCTTGAGGCCTCTGCCTCCCACTTGGACAGGCCGAGGCCCATGGAGTAGGCCCTTGCCCTGCTGAGCGTCGTCGAGTGCACAGAGCAGCCCCTTGAGGCCAGGTACACCACGTCCTCGTAGAGGCCCAGCGAGAGGAGGGCCTCGGCCAGCCTCTCCGAGCCCCTGGGACATCTTGGCATTGACCTTACCAGGGAGGAGATCCTCTGCCTGCTCACGCCGAGGTCCTCTGCCCTCTGCGCCACATCGACTATGCTGTCAGGGTTCATGGCAAGCCTGGCCGAGGTAATCAGTCTGGCCAGCAGCCTCCTCCTGTAGGCGACGTAGGCAACCGCTCCCGCTGCCGCCGCTGCGCCGGCAGCTACTACGAGGGCCTGCAATGGGCCTCCCACTGGCCTGTAGAGGAAAGAAGGTTAAGGGAAGAGAAGCTCAAAGGTTTAAATACCTTAGACGTCAACGACGACGGTCATATCATCCATGAGGAACCTGTAGAGCTTCCTGACGGTTGACTCCTTTATGCCAACTACCTTGGCCACGTCGCTCTGGCTGATCTCATAACCGTAGAGCCTGGCAACCATGTAGACGGCCGCAGCTGCAAGGGCCTCGGGCTTCTTGCCGTAGGGCGTCTTGCCAGGCGTTGACAGGGACTCCCTTATGAACCTCAGGGCATCCTGGGCCACGGCAGGGGGCAGGGAGAGGCTTGAGGCTATCCTGTTTATATAAGTGAAGGACCTCTCCAGGACCCTCGAGCGGCCCTCAGCAGCTATGACCTGCCTCAGGGCCTCGAGCGCGCCCACCTCGTTGAGCTTCTTGAGTCCGTCCCAGAGGTCGTTATCGTCTATGTCGAAGAACTGCTCCACCTCGCCCTTAGATATGCTCAGGTTGTAGACCTCCACGACCTTCTCCAGGGCAGCCGCGACCACCTTGTTGGCGTCCCTGCCTATGGGCTTTTTGGCCCTCTCGACGTAGGCGTGGAGTATCTGGCCGAGGGCCTCCTCGGCACTACCGTTAAGCTCAAAGAAGCTCGCCGCCCTCTTAGCTATCGAGAACAGGTTCACCTGGGAGGCCTCCCCCTTCAGCAGGGGGACGCCGCTCATGAAGACCGGCGACCTCCTGAGTCCCTGGACCCTCTTAAGCGGCGACCTGGCCTTGGCCGGGCTCAGCCTCAGGTTACCTATGCCGTAGTTGTGCATCAGGCTGTCGTTTGTGGTGGTCGCCCTCTCAACACCCTTGGAGTGACCCTCGCCCAGGTTCCTCCACTCGGGTCCATCACCTATGACCTGCTCCTCTATTATCTCGCCAGTTTCAAGGCATACCCTGGCCCCCGTGTTGGGGTCTACGACAACGCGGTCGGGCGGACAGCCTAACAAGGACATCACCTCCTGTGGTGCCTCCTCCCCCTCCTGGGAGGGGTCACGATGAGGTACAGCTCCTCGCCGTGCGCCACGGCGGCGCCCGGGCTGAGTTTCACAAGCAGGTAAGGCGAGTTGACGTTGCCTATCACGTCGTTAGCTGAGCCCACCCTCTCGCCGCTGGCGTTGACCAGCGGGAGCCCCTGCCTGAAGCTCTTGACGTCGAGCTCAGGCTTCAGGACAGCGAGGCCGTTCACGACGCTGAGGACCTTGCCAGCCTTTAGCACATCCTGGGCGCCGCCTGGCATAGGAAGCCACCTGAGTGCCACCTATAGAGTTGTCTGGGGGCTCAGAAAAGCTGGAGAGGCGGCGCGCCAAGGTGGACGTAACATGAGGCGAGAGGCGCGCCAAGTGGTCTCAGGCCGCAGCTGAAGGAGGGGTATGAGTAGTAAACCGGGGTAAGGCATAAAATCCTCAGGGCTGGCGTCATAGGAAGCCCTTGAGGTCCTGCCTCGCCCTCGCGGAGGCCCCTCCAACCACGGGCTCCCCGTGGCCCGGCAGGAGGACGTCGAAGTCAAGGGACAGCAGCCTCCTCACAGACTCCCTGGCCCTGCCCATGTCAGTGGTGAACTGGGGTGGCGGCCCCTGGACCCTGCCCTCGCGGAGGTTCAGGTTGTCGCCCGCGAATAGGTGCCTCCTGTCATACAGAGCTATTGAGCCAGGGGTGTGGCCGGGCGCATGTATCACTTTGAGCCCTAGGACCTCGTCACCGTCGCTGAGGGTGACGTCAGGCCTCAGTGGCCTGAACCACCTGTAGGCCTCGACGGCCTCCCTGGGCGCCTCCTTGGGAAACTCAGGCTTAACGAGGCCCTGGAGGTAGGGCATGTCGTCCCTGTGAACGTATATCTTGGCCCCGGTGGCTGACCTTAGGGCCTCGGCGCTGCCGGAGTGGTCCATGTGGTAGTGGGTCAGTATTATTGCCTTAACCTGGGAGGGGCTGAAGCCGAGGGACCTGACGTCGTCAAGTATGACGCCCTCCTTCCCAGGTATCCCCGTGTCTATTACTATGACCCCATCGTCCCTGACGACGAAGTATATGTTGCCGTAGGTCTCAGGCACAGGCTCCCTATAGACTACGTCCGTGACCTTCAGGACCAACAGAGACCCCAGAGGAAGAGTAAGTAAACTAGAAATATAAAGGCTCTGCATATATTCTAAAGTCAACGCCCGTGCTGGGTGGACGTCCCTTAATCCTGCGACTCCAAGAAGCCCTCCAGGACCTCAATGTGGTACTGGCTGGGAGTGACCTACATAGCGGCGCTCTCAATAGTTGACTTCATGATGTTCAACTACATAGGCTTCAGGACGAACGTCTCGGACGTGGACTACGGCATAATAGGGGCGGCCTGGAGCGCGGTCTTCGTGGCCACCAGCGAGCTGCTGGGCAGGCTGGCCGACAGGGGGGACTACAGGAGGCTGAGCGCCGTCTCCCTGACTTTCATAGCCGCCGCGTCCGTGCTCTTTGCGCTGGCCAGGGGCGTCTGGCTCATGGCCCTGGCGTACATATTTCACGCGGTTGCCACCTCCACGGCAAACCTGGGCTTCTCCGCCAGCCTGTTCGAGCTCAGCCCTGACGTTGAGTGGGAGTCAAGGACGTCGGGCCAGAGGCTCGGGCTCTACGGCATAAGGGGACTCGGGCTCCTGGCCCTGGCCATGGCCGTCCCCTTCGTCCGCCTCCTGGGCCTAGTGGTCGGCGTCGGGGTTGCGGCCGTAGCAATAGGGCTCCTCTTCCTAACTGCCCTGCCTAGCCAGTGGATAACCTTTGAGAGGAAGCTCCATGGAGTCATTAATAGGCTGAGCCTCACGGGGGCCTACACGGCAGCCCTCGGCTCCTTTGTGAGCTACAGGTACGGCATCCTGTACAGCATATCAAGGGGAGTGGCCAGGGGGTCAGGGTCCTCAATGGGGGTGGCGCTCTCAGCCACGCTGACCACGTTTGTAGGCGACTACTACCTCACTGCCCTGCCCCTCATACTGAGGCAGATGACAGTGGGGCTGAGGGACTACATGATAGCGTTCGCCGCCGCGGGCCTTGCGGCTGCGCTGACGCTGGCCATGGTCCAGGGGACCAGCTCGAGGTCCCTGGCTGCGGCTGGCATAGCCCTCAGGGGGGCCTGGGCGATAGCGGCCGTCAGCTTCATAAGGTCTATGGCAGGCCTGGCAGCGTATATAGTGATCCTAGTGGCCCTCTTCGGCGTGCTCGACCTGTCCCTTTACCAGATATACATAGGCCTGACCGGGGGCTACAGTGTCCACGGCTACATGGTGCTCAGGGAGCTTGGCTCCCTGGCGGGCTCCCTGGCAGGGGGCGTGGCCCTCTACGCGGGCCCCATGGCCTTCATGGTCACGCCCGCCGTCGTGACGGGGGCGGCTGTGGCGGCCCTCCTGGCCTAGCCCTTTTAATCTTGAGGCCTCTACCCGCTTCTGAGCCGTCATGTTGCCAATCTGGCTTCAGCTGGCCCTAACGGTGGTCCTCGGCGCCTGGGTGGCCGCCGTGACGCTTTACGTGTCAAGGGGCGTCTACGCCCTCTCGCTCTCGAGGGGCCTAGGTGACAGGATATCAAGGTACATGGCCAGGAAGACGATACACATCCTCGGGGGAGGAGTCGTGGCCGCCCTCGTCCCCATAATATACACCCAGCCCTGGATGGCGTTCGCCTCAGCCATGGCCTTAACGGGCTACATCGCCTACAGGAGAAGGCGTAACCTCATGTCGTGGTTCCAGGAGCCTGACAACGCGTACGAGGCGCACTTCACGCTGATGTGGGGCCTCGTCATACTTGCCTCCTGGTTCTTTGACCCAAGCATGGTGATTGGGGCTGTCCCCGCCCTGTTTATGTCAGTTGGTGATGGCATCACAGGGGTCGTGAGGGGCCTCAGGAGGGTCAGGGGCAAGGCGTGGTCAGGAACCATAGCGATGATCGTAGTATCGTCGCTCATAGGGGGCTACTTCCTGGGCCTCGAAGGAATAGCCGCCGCCGTGGTGGCATCCTTTGTAGAGAGAATAAACGGCGTCGACGACAACATCACGGTACCCCTGGTCTCGTTCCTCCTGCTCCTGGCAATGAGGTACCTGCTCCCCGCTGGCCTGGCTCACTTTACTCCCAGGCTCTGAGTCGCCATCTTGCCCCTGAGGGCTGAGGCCACGGCGGCCACTACCACTATTACGCCTGATATCAGCAGCGTGAACCTGAGCGCATACATGAATGGGGGAGCTATAACGTGGGGGAACCAGGTGTTGCTCAAAACATCACTAATGCCCGAGGGGTCGTTGGCCTCTATGCGGCTCACCATGCTCTGCGGCAGATCCTGAAGGACCACCTGCATGGGGTTGTAGCCCAGGAAGGCCGCGAAGAGGGCCGCAGTTGGGGGAATCTTAGAGACCTCAAGGGCCAGGGCCTGCGGGAACCCGGCGCTCACAAGTGATGAATATATGGCTGAGGGAAGCTTCGCTTCAAAGGCGCTGAGCAGCAGTGAGAAGTACAGGGCTATGCTCACAGTGTTAGCCATGCTAGTCATAACCGACCTCATGCCTGAGGCTACCCCCCTGTGCTCCGGGGGCACGGCGTTCATTATGGAGGCAGTGTTTGGGGCCACAAACATGCCGTTGCCTACTCCCACTATAAATATCATCAGTGCGAAGGGCAGGTATGAAAAGTTGTAGCTGAGCGTCATCATGGCCATCATGGCCGCGAAGGCTATTAACATGCCCCCCGTGGCCAGCTCCCTGGCGCCATACTTGTCTGACAGAGCCCCGCTCAGTGGCCCAAGGGCAACGAAGCCGAAGAGCATGGGCAGCATGTAGATGCCGGCCCAGAACGGCGTTGAGCTGTAGCTGTAGCCGTGAAGCGGGAGCCAGATGCCCTGAAGCATTACAGTGAGCGTGATCATGAGGCCTCCAAGGGCAAGGCCCGCCAGGAGCGCCGCAAATATTCCGGCGGAGAACTGCCTTGACCTGAAGAGCTCAAGCCTGAACATGGGGTACTTGACCCTAAGCTCCACCAGCGGGAACACTGCAAGCACCGCTGCCCCAGCGCTCATAAGCGCTATTACCCTGGGGCTGGTCCAACCCATGGCCTCCCCGTGGTATGGCTCCAGAGCGTAGGTTATGCCAGCCAGCAGGAGCACCAGGCCACCAATGAAGGCCAAGTTGCCAGGGATGTCCACTTTCTCCTCCCTCCTGGGCCTTGAGAGCTCCCTGAGCTTGAGGTATGACCAGGCGGTCCCCGCCACTCCGAAGGGGACGCTTATTATGAAGACAAGCCTCCAGTTAACGGTTGCAAGCACTCCCCCAAGGATAAGGCCAACCAGGTTACCCACCATCCCCGCGACCTGGTTTATGCCAAGCGCCCTGCCCCTCTCAGTTATCGGAAATGCGTCTGTTATCAGCGCAGTGCTGTTAGTCATTAACAGGGCGGCGCCGACCGCCTGCACCATCCTGAAGGCCACGAGCTCTGTCGCGGCCACACTGCCCTTTCCTGGGGTAATTGAGAGAAGCACAGAGCCGAGGGTGAATATCATGAAGCCAAGCCTGTAGAGCCTGGCCCTGCCGTACATGTCGGAGAGCTTGCCGAAGGAGACCACCAGCGAGGAGGAGACGACACCGTAGCCCATGAGAAGCCAGAGCAGGTAGTCGAAGGAGCTCGGGGCCAGTGGGTTAAGCTGAATACCCCTGAATATAGCGGGAAGCGATATTATAAGTACTGAGGAGTTTATCATTGCCATGAGTATTCCAAGCGTGGTGTTAGTGAGCACAGTCCACTTGTACTCCACCGCGCCATCCCCTCTATATCATTTACCTGAGTATCGGTTACTGAGCTATTTTAAACGTTACCTAACTTTAGGCTTAAAAGCTTTACTTATTAGCAGGAAACCTAACAGCTAGGATGAAGGACCTGGCAGACTTAAACTTCAGCCCCAGGTAAGCTACCTGAGGGCAACCATGCTGCTGGTGGGCTGCTGCGGCTGGTGCTTGGGAAGGCAGAGGTACTACACCAGCTTCGACGTAGTTGAGCTTCAGGAGACGTTTTATGACATGCCTGACGAGGACAAGCTAAGGTCCCTGAGGGGCGAGGCGCCGGAGGGCTTCAGGTTTACAATGAAGGCGTGGCAGGCGGTCACCCACCCTCCCGGAAGCCCCACGTGGAGGAGGGCCAGGCGCAGGGTGCCAGAGGAGCTGGCGGGCCGTTACGGTAACCTCAGGACCACTAAGGAGAACCTTGAGGCATGGGAGATCGTCGCCTCAGCTGCAAGGGCCCTCAGGGCCGCCCTGGTGGTCGTGCAGACTCCCCCGAGCTTCGGCGCGAGCGAGGAGAACGCAAGGCAGGCCAGGGACTTCTTTGAGGCCGTCAGGACGAGGGACTTCCTGATAGGCTGGGAGCCAAGGGGCTCGTGGCTCAGGTCCCCTGAGCTAATAGAGAGGGTCATAGGCAGCCTTGACGGTATCGTGCACGTAGTTGACCCGTTCAGGGCCTGGCCCGCCGTGGAGAGGGAGGTGGTCTACTTTAGGCTCCACGGCATAGGGAGGGGGGAGGTGAACTACAAGTACAGGTACACAGACCAGGACCTGGAGGCCCTGTGCTCCAAGGTGAGGGGGGCGCTACAGGCATCGAGGGACGTCTACGTAATGTTCAACAACGTCTATATGAGGGACGACGCGGCACGCTTCTCCTCACTTTGCAAGGGCGCGGCTGACGCGAAGTGACCTCTGAACAACGGTGACGGCCGCAAGCGTTGCTATCAGTGCCATGAGGGCATCGTTGACGAGCCTGAGCCTGAAGAGCAGGAGTATTGACATTATGAAGAGAATTATGAGGCGGTCGCCCCTCTCGGCCACGCCGATCCCCTCCATCTTAACGTTGAGCAGCTCCCCCTTTGCCCTAGAGTAGCTCACTATGAGGGAGAAGGCGAGGGCCACCATAGTTATATACTGGTTGACCCCGGCCATGGCCATTGCAAGGAAGAGGAGGACGTCGCTGACCCTGTCGGTCACGGAGTCAAGGTAGGAGCCGAAGGGCGTCGTCCTGTTCGCCGCCCTGGCCACGGCCCCGTCAAGTACATCCATGAGACCAGCCAGCAGTATGATGACCGGCAGGAGGTAGAGGGCCCTGAGCCACACGACCAGGGGGGCGAGGGCCGAGAGCGCGAGGCCCGCGTAGGTTATCTCGTTAGGGGTGACCCCTGCCCTGTGGAGGGCCCTGCCTATAGTTGACGGCGCGACCTCGTTGACCAGCCTCCTCAGCCTGCCCAGCACCAAGGCCTTGCCCCCTCTGCCCTGACCTTCGCGTTTTATATGTAATATGGTCAGCTGTCCAGGACCTTGCCGATGCCCAGCAACCTTGGGGCCTCGCGCATAGTCAGCGGCTCGTAGCCCCTGCCCCTCATGTAGTTTACGAGCCTGGCGAGGGGGTCAAGTACCCTCGGCCCAGTGCCTAAGCTTATGTCGGGCCTCAGGTGTCTCACCCCAGAGACCTCCCAGGGGTGTATGAATAGCGTGGCAACCCTGGGCATAACCATAGCCGCTGGCCTGAGGAGCGGCCACGGGAGCCTCAGGACGCTGCTGGTCACAGTAGCTGGCACCCTGACAACGCCCTCCTCAACCCTTGGGCCCAGGGCGAAGGGGGGTTTGTAGGCCGCCAGGCTGGAGTCAACGTCAACGCCCTCATCCCTGAGCACGGGCAGGAGCGCCCTTGGCAGCCTCAGGTTAGGGGCCCTGAAGGACCTGACGTCGTAGAAGTCCCTGAGGACCTTGAGCGACGTCATCACCTCCCCCTCGGCCTCCCTGAGCGGCATCCTGTCGAGCCTTGAGTGGGTGTAGCCGTGGCTCCCCAGCTCGTGGCCCCCCTCAACTATGCTGTAGACAAGGCGCGGGTGCCTCTCCGCGACCCTGCCAACCACGAAGAACGTGGCTCTTACTCGCAGCTCGTCGAGCAGGTCAAGGAGCCTGGGCAGGCCCTCGAGCAGCCCCCTCTCGCTACTGAGGTAGGGAGGGGCGTCCTGCTCCACGTCTGATGACAGGAACAATGCCCTCCCTGGCGCGCTCATGGTACCTCCACTTCCTATCCCTGGACCACTCGCAGGGCCTCACGGGGTCTCCCGTGAGAAGCCTGAAGGCCTTGTAGACCAGGAACCTCCTGTCGTCCCTGCACTTCCCCTCCTCCGCAGCCCTGTACTCGTCAAGGTACCTCCTAGCTATAAGGCTGCAGTCGAAGGACTCGGCCCTCTCCGCAGCGGCTGATGACAGCCTCGAGCGAAGGGTCTCGTTATAGTAGAGCTCAACTATGGCCTTAGCCATGCCCTCGGGGCCGTCAACTATCAGCCCGCTCACGCCGCCCTCCACAAGGTCAAGGACACCAGGGCTCCTGTACACTATTGGCGTCACGCCAAGGGCCATGGCCTCCAGCACGGCCAGGCCGAAGGACTCCCTGTAGCTGGTTAAGGCGAAGGCGTCAGCGCCTGACAGCACCGAGGCCACCCTCTCCCTGGGAATAGTGCCCATCATGACTATGTCGTTCTCAACCCCCCTCGCCCTGGCGGCCTCCCTCAGCCCCTCCCTCAGGAGGCCGTCTCCTACCACGTAGAACTTGGCCCTCGGCAGCTCCCTCGTGACCAGCGAGACCACAGCGGCTATCTCGAGGGGATTCTTCCTCGGCGAGAGCCTCGAGGTTATAACTATCGCTGGGTCGCCGTCGAGCCTCTGGCCACCCGCCAGGGACCTCCACCTCCTCACGTCTATGCAGTTGTGCACAACCGAGGCGGGCCTGCCGCTTATCCTTGAGACGTCCTCGGCAGCGGCCCTTGAGACGCCCACGAGCCTCGTGGGCCACTTCAGGGCGTACCTCAGCAGCCTCCTGGTGAGCCAGCCGAGGGAGTCATCAACGAGGGAGTGATTTGTGAGCACAGAGGGGGCTCCTGCGCCGCCGCTCGCTACCATCGCTGTCATAAAGCTCAGTATTGATGAGAGGCCGTGCGAGTGAACAACGTCAGCGGCGTTCTTCTTCACGAAGAGGGCCGCCCTGGCGACAGTCAGAGGGTCAACGGTAACCTCGTCCCTGGCGTTCAGCCTTGACCTGTCCCAGTAGACGTAGTAGCCGTCCCTTGACTCAAGCGTGGGAGGGTAGGGCCTTGCCCTGTTCTGGTGAGTCACCACTATGACTTCGTGGCCCATGGCTGACAGGGCCCTCGAGAGCTCCTCTACGCTTGTTTCAACGCCTCCAACCCTTGGAGGGAACCAGTCGCTCACCATCACAATCCTCAGCGTCTCCAAGCTGATCCCCTCAGCTGCCTCACGACGCGCCAGCCCCCGCTGGCCGCCAGCACAAGGAGTCCAACGAGGCTGGGCACCACAGTGTCAACAAACCTCAGCGAGAGCAGGAAGAGGGCCGCGCTCGCCGTCGAATACCCCATGAGCTCTAGGGCGCTTATCACGCTGACATCCAGGAAGCCCAGGGCGGCCGGGGTTGGGGCGACCGACGTCACCCTCATGACAACATAAAGTATAAGGAGGTCGAAGAGGCCCAAGGATATCCCGTTCAGGTTAGCCAGCAGCCACACCTTGGCCACGTCAGCTGCTATTATGATAGCGCTTACGCTCATGTAGAGTGCCATGAGCTTCCTGTCCCTGGCAAGCGCCCTTATGCTCCCCAGCAGGTCGGCGACGGCGGACTTAGCCCTCTCGGCAACGCTCTGGGAGGCCGAGGCGCCAAGGGCCGCCAGGGTTAGGGCGCCCCAGAGGTAGTGCCTAACAATGACAGAGGTTAGGAGGGCGGCAAGTATGAGCCCCTCCGAGGCCCACTCCATGGTCACGGCCGCCATGACTGAGGGCCTCCTGCCGTCGCCTATTTCAAGGTACGCTATCCTGAAGGCCTCCTGGGCCGCCTTGCCAGCGGGCAAAAGGTTGCCTATGGGGAAGCTGGAAGTGATTGCCACCAGGACCTTAGTGTAGGAGGCCCCGATGCCAAGGTGACGGAGGCCCAGAGTCCACCTGACGGCCCAGAGGAGCGTCAGGCCGACGTTAATGATGGACCCCAAGAGTACGGCGTAGCCAACCTCCTTCAGGTCAGCTGCGAGGGAGCTCAGCGACAGGTCTATCAAGACGCCGCTCTCCGCCCATTGACTAGCGGACCTGAATTAAAACCGCTAGGGCCTGGGGACTCACCTCTCACGTGTACCTGCCGCCGTTAATGCCTATGACCTGCCCAGTTATGTTGAGCGAGAGCGCAGGGTCTGCCAGGAAATATATGGCCTCTGCCACCTCCTCAGGCTTAATTATCCTGCCCAGCGGGTGCATGGCCTCCACCTCGCGTCTCCTCCTCTCGTCACTAAGTATGTCAGCGACCATGTCAGTCTCCACGAAGCTCGGGGCAACGGCGTTGACCCTTATGCCGTACTTAGCCAGCTCCACGGCGAGCCTCTTGGTAAGCTCTATGACGCCCGCCTTGGCCGAGCAGTAGGCCACGCTGGCCAGCACGTTGCCCGTCTGCCCAGCTATGCTTGCCAGGTTAACAATGGAGGCCCAGCTTGCCCTCCTCAGCAGGCCCAGGAGGGCCTTGGTGACGAGGAAGGGGCCCGTCAGGTCGACGTCTATGACCTCCCTCCACCTCTCCGGCGTCAGGGACTCCAAGTCGCTGTAGTCTATTATGCCGGCGTTGTTGACCAGGACGTTAACGTAGGGCACCTCAGCCTCAATGGCCTTTGTCAGGGAGGAGACGGAGTCCCAGCTGGAGACGTCAGCCTGGTAGAAGAGAGCCTTGGGGGCGCCCGCCTTCCTGGCGTCCTCCGCGGTCCTCTGGGCGGCCTCGGCACTGCTTCTATAAGTGAAGACCACGTTGAAGCCAGCCCTTGCAAACCTCAGCACGGTGGCCCTCCCGATGCCCCTGTCGCCGCCGGTTACGACTACGTACCTCTCGCCCTCAGCCAAGGCTGTTCGCCCGATAAAGAAGGAGGGCTAAGGGCAAAATAAACGGCTTCACAGGTGAAGGACCTTGAAGATCATGTAGATGCCGACGAGCACTATTATGATGCCGTAGGCCCTCTGGAGGGTTTTCTTGGGTGCCTTCACGGCGAGGCCCGTGCCCGCGTAGCCGCCCAGGACGCCGCCCACGACGTAAAGGGCCGATATGATAAATAGGGTGTCGCCGTAGACAGCGTACTCAAGCCCGCTCGCCACGCCGAATGTGCCCACGCTTAACAGTGAGGTGCCTATGGCCCTAGCTATGCACAGCCCTGACGAGAACATGAGGGCCGGCACTATGAGGAAGCCGCCCCCTATGCCGAAGTAGCCGCTTATCAGCCCGACCAAGAAGCCAGAGGCCGCAACGATGGTAGTAACTCTTCTCGTCAGCTTTGGACACCTTGAGGCGGCCTCAAGGACCCTGTCGACCTCCTCCCTGGAGCCGGCTGAGGCCGCGTGCCTGAAGAAGCCCATGTAGACGCCCAGGACTATCATGGCTATGGCGAAGTAGAAGAGGAGGCTCCCGCCGGGGGTTATGTGGCCCAGGTAGGTGCCGAGGAGGGCCCCTATGAGGCCGACGCCGGCGAACAGCGTTCCGACCTTTGGCGCGACGTTCCTCTTCCTCAGGTGCATGTAGGAGTTTATGTAAGCGTTGATTCCCACGGCCAGCGCCGTAGTGCCGAGGGCCACGTGGGCGGCGTTGGGGATTGAGCTAAGGCCCACTAAGTAAAGTAGCAGCGGGACGGCAAGTATAGAGCCCCCACCGCCTATGAGGCCCAGGGAGAACCCCACTATCACGCCCGAGATCACGGAGAGGCCGTACTGCAGCGGCGTTATCCCTATCAACGCTCACGCCTCCTTTAACGCTGCTCTCGATGTTATTGGCTTGTAATGTAAAGCGAGAATCTTATACGTGTTTGTATCTTAATTAAATATATTGATTATATGCTATATAATGTCGAGCTTCTTCAGCTCCCTGAGCAGGTCCTGGTAGGCGACTATCTTGCTTATGTTCTTGCTCCCCCTCGGCCCAGGCATCTTCATGTAGAACCTGTTGGCCGTGGCGTAGGTTCCGCGCACTCCCCTCTCCAGCAGCGACTTGGCCACAGGTATTGCTGAGGCCATGAGCCCCGCCAGGTTTGACTTGTCGTTTATCCTGGCGTTCACTATGACCTCGTCCCTGAAGCCCCCGAAGGACTCGTACTCTATGTGCATGGCCACGAACTTCCTGTCCCCAAGCGGCTCCAGGTAGCCAGTGGGCTTTATGTAGTGGGGTGCGTCGTAGCCGAGTATGTCTGAGACCATGCTGCTCTTGGTGACCTCCTTCGAGTGGTTCCTCTCAGGCTCCGTCAGGCTGAGGAAGTCGCTGTTGCCGCCTATGTTGAACTGCGCTATTGAGAGAACCCTCCTGCCCCTCTCAGCCATGTGCTCAAGCAGGTCAGCCGTCAGCGGCGTAGCCCCAGTTGCGGCGTCGTCCCCCATAACCAGGGCCCCGGCCCTCTCAAAGGCGCTCACGACGCCCGGGCTGTTAGCAGTCGCGGGAGGGGTGAGGTTTATGAACGCGACCGGGTTCCCAGTCTTGGTCGAGTACTCAGCCGCAGCGTAGGCGTAAGCCAAGGTGGCGCCGAGGGCGCACTGGGGGGCAAGCCTCACCAGCTCCCCCTCGCTGTCGACGAACCTCATGGGCTCTGTCGTTATCACGTTTACTATGACGTCTGGCCTCAGCTTCGCGAGCTGGTTTACGAACTCCTCGAAGGCCCTCTCGGGGCTCCCTATGACGTCCTCAAGGCCTGTGGCATCTACGTTAAGGCCGCCGAGGCTGCCGCAGTGGAGGCCCCTGCTGACCACTATGTCCTTAAGGCTCCTCGGTATGTTGCTGGCCGGCACAAGCTTGGAGGCTATGGAGTACATGTCCCTGCCTACCTTGGAGTTATCAACGTCGTAGACAGCGACAACGTTTATGTCTTCAGGCCTGTGGGCCCTCAGGAGCCCCGCCAGGGGTATGCCGACAGGCGGTACCTCCCTTGACTTAAGCCTCTCGAGGCCCACCAGGAAGTAGGAGCTACCACCTCCTGCGCCTATCAGCACGGTTCTAATTCCCACTTGTCTGCGCCCTTCCAAGCCGTTCACCTTACCAATATTTATACCTTTCAACTTCTGAAAGTAGGCTACTTTGAGGCCACGTCAGGAGCCGCCAGCTCCGGGTTGAAGCTGACATACTGCACCACGCTGCCCCTTATCAGTATCTTGCCCAGCTTCGCGACCACCTGCCTGCCGTCCTTGACCTCAACGGAGTTGTCAAGCACCAAGTTCATGGTTGAGTCCGTGACCAGCAGGAGGCCCACGTACTCAGTGCCGTCCTTCAGCTTGACGTATATCTGGGTGCTGACGGCCTCCCTGAGGTACCTCAGCGGGTTCATGACCTTCTTTTCCTGGCTCGCTGCCAACCCAAACGCACCTGGTCTTCCGGCTTAGAGCCGGGTGCGACATTTTAAAAGCTTGACAGTGGCGCTCGCCTTGGGCGACGGGCTTTTAACCTAAGGCGCATACAGGTCCGAGGCGAAGCGCTTGAGGCTCGCGACTGTCCTGTTTGGCGGGTCCCAGAGGCTTGCTATAGTTGAGGGGGGTGAGGTTCGCCTCGCCATGCTTAACTCCTCCCCGGTTGACCCGGCGGCCTTCTACAGGGACCCGCTGAGGCTCGTGGACGGCCTGGAGGCCGGGGACAGGGTCCAGGGCCTGTCAAGCCCCCTTGAGCCCCCGGTGCCGACCCCCTCTAAGATAATAGGCATAGGGAAGAACTACGCGGCCCACGCCAGGGAGATGAAGTCGGTAGAGAGGCCCGTGTTCTTCATGAAGGCCCCCAGCGCGCTCATAGGCAACCTTCACGTGATAGAGGTGCCAGGGCTTGTCTCAAAGCCTGACTACGAGGGCGAGGTTGTCATAGTGATGGGCAGGCCCGTCAAGGGGGCGAGCAGGAGGGAGGCGCAGGAGGCCATACTTGGCTACATGGCCGGCAACGACGTGACCGCCAGGGACCTCCAGTACGACGAGTGCATGCCCTGGTGCCTCTCTAAGAGCGTTGACACGTTCTCCCCCACGGGGCCCTACCTTAAGGTAGTTGAGGGCTACCCAGAGCTCGAGGGGCTGTGCGTTGAGACGTACCTCAACGGCGAGAGGGTGCAGCGCGGCTGTGCGGGCGATATGACGTACGACTTCGCCGGGATAGTGGCTGAGATCTCAAAGTACATGAAGCTCATGCCCGGGGACCTCATATTCACTGGCACGCCTCCAGGCGTGGGACACCCAAGGGGCAGGTACCTGCAGGACGGCGACAGGGTCGAGGTCAGGGTAACTAACATAGACCCGCTTATCAACGTTGTCAGGAGACCGACCCCAAGTACATAGACGTAAAAAGGACCCTCAGCAGGCTTACCGCGGTGAGAGAATGGGCATGGAGTACATGGAGCTCGGCTCCACAAAGGAGAAGGTCTCAAGGATAGGCCTCGGCGCCTGGGAGTTCAGCGACGCCTGGGGGGTCACGGAGTACCAGCAGGCAAAGGCAACCATAGCCAAGGCCCTTGAGAGCGGCGTAACCCTCATAGACACGGCAATGGTCTACGGCAACGGCATGAGCGAGAAGTTTATAGGGAGCGCGCTGAGGGAGCTCCAGGTCAACAGGGGCGACGTTCTCATAGTGACCAAGATACCGGCCCACTTCCTTGGCTACGATGACGTCTTCAGGGCAGTAGACGGCAGCCTTAGGAGGCTGCAGGTGAGCTTCATAGACGCCCTCCTAGCGCACTGGCCGCCGGCGTGGCACAACATACCCACGTGCGAGTACGCGAGGGCCTTCGAGAGGCTCATAGCCATGGGCAAGGTCAGGTACGTAGGGCTGAGCAACTACCCCGTGTCCCTGATAGAGGAGTTCCGCTACTGCCTGGCAAAGTATGACGTCGAGCTACTTGAGCTCAGGTACAACATAGTTGAGAGGCGCGCGGAGCAGGAGCACATACCATACGCTGAGGCCAACAATATGACCGTGCTGGCCTGGAGCCCGCTGGCCCAGGCAGCGGTGCTGGGCAAGTACACGCTGGAGGAGGTCTCAAAGTTCACAGACGTCAGGAGGGGCAACCAGCTCTTCAGGCCCGAGAACTACTCGCAGATACTCAAGCTGGCCGAGGAGCTGAAGGAGGTCGCAGAGAAGTACGACAGGACCCCGGCCCAGGTGGCCCTCAACTTCCTGCTGAGGGCCAGCAGCTCTGTGCTCCCGATACCTGGGGCTAAGACGCCTGAGCAGGCCCAGGAGAACGCTGGGGCCGTGGGCTGGTCGCTCTCCTACGAGGACTGGAGGCGCCTTGACGAGGCCAGCAAGCAGCTCAGGATCTCCTACGTGGACATCTTCTGAGCTGAACTTGCCCTCCTCACTTCCCAGCTTTTAATCTTCCTCGGGCAGGCCCTCAGAGGTGCCAAGCTTGTCGCTCAAGGTCATACAGCTGGCCCAGCTCCACGAGGGCCTCGGGGCCTCCTTCGGGGAGTTCGCGGGCTGGAGCGTCCCCATGATATACACCTCGACCGTGGAGGAGCACATGGCTGTGAGGACCTCAGTGGGGATCTTTGACATAAGCCACATGGGCAGGCTAAGGCTGACTGGCGATGATGCAGAAGAGCTCCTAGATGTAGTATTCACAAAGAAGGTCTCAGCCACGAGGCAGGGCTTCATGAGCGGCCCAACACTTGCCTTAACGGAGCTGGCGAGGGTAATAGACGACGAGATGTGGTACAGGGTCTCCGACAGCGAGTGGCTCGCGGTGCCAAACGCCGCTGTGACTGAGAGGATGAAGGCGCACCTGCTCCAGGCGGCCTCCTCGAGGGGCCTGAAGGTGAAGCTTGAGGACCTGACGTCAACCTATGTCATGCTAGCTATACAGGGGCCGAGGAGCGTCGAGGTCATGGAGGGCATGGGGCTCAAGGAGGCGGGCTCCCTTAAGCCGTTACAGTTCATAAATGACGTCCAGCTTGGCGACGCTAAGGCCTTCCTGGTGAGCAGGAGCGGTTGGACGGGCGAGGACGGCTTTGAGGTGTGGGCGGAGCCTGGGCAGGCGGAGAGGATCTACAGGAGGGCCCTCGAGCTGGGGGCTAAGCCTGTGGGCATAGCGGCGAGGGACACCCTCAGGATAGAGATGGGCTTCGTCCTTGGCGGCAACGAGTACGGCGAGGACCCGCTGAGGTTCCCCTGCGCCCTCAGCCTAAGGTACGGCATGGGCGCCATAGACTGGGGCAAGAGCGGCTTCATAGGCGAGACGGCGCTGAGGGCCTGCAGGAGGGAGGGAGTGAGGTGGGTCAGGGTCGGGCTAGAGATGAAGAAGTCCTCGGCCAGGTTCATACCGAGGGGCGGCTACAGGCTAAAGGTTGATGACGTTGACGTCGGCTGGGTGACCAGCGGCACCTTCAGCCCCGTGCTGCAGAGGGGCGTGGGGCAGGCTTACATAGACGTGAGGTACGCCCTGCTCGGTGAGAGCGTCGCAGTCGTTGACGAGAGGGGCAGGTCGGGGGAGGCCAAGGTTGAGGACTTCCCGCTCATAAAGAGGAAGTGAGGAAGGTGAGCCCTTGAGGTCAACCGCCTTCTTCGGGAGGATCTACACCTCCTTTGGGCCGACCAAGGTCGTGGACTCGCTGCTGGCTGTTAACGGGACCGTTGTGCTCGCCGGTGACAGCAGGCGCATCGAGGCGGCCTGCAGGGAGCTCGAGTGCGATGAGGTCGACGTCAGCAGGGGCGTCGGCATGCCGGGCTTCATAGATGCGCACATGCACCTGAGCGGCCTCGCCATCCAGGACGAGGGCGTTGACCTCAGGGGTGTTAAGAGCGTCGAGGAGCTGAGGGCCAGGGTCAGGGACTACCTTAAGGCCCACCCCAGCTTAAGCGCGGTGCTCGGCAGGGGCTGGGACGACAACCTCATGGGGAGGACGCCGACGTCCGCTGACATAGATGACATAGTTGGTGACAGGCCTGCCCTTCTGATAAGGGTCTGCGGCCACGCCGCCCTGGTGAGCTCCTCAGCCCTGGGGTCGTTGGACCTCAGCGGCCTCAGCGGCTTCATAGACAGGGGGCCCGACGGGTCCCCGACAGGGATCATAAGGGAGGACGCGGTGATCAGGGCGCTGAGGCAGCTCGAGCCGGGGCCCGAGGAGTACATGACTTACGTTGAGGCCGAGGCCAGGAGGCTCGTCTCCCAGGGAATCACGGCGGTCGGCTTCATTAACGTGCCACTCAAGCTTATGCCTGGCCTGACCTCGGGCTCCCTGCCCATAAGGCTGAGGCTCTACCTCGACGCTGACGCGCTGGGCCTCCTTGAGGCCCTCGGCGTTCACGGCGGCTTCGGCAATGACATGGTTAAAGTAAGCGGCATCAAGGTGTTCGCCGACGGCTCCCTCGGGGCCAGGACCGCGTACCTGAGCGAGCAATACAGTGATGACCCTGGCAACAGGGGCAGGGCGCTCGTGGACGAGGCCTACATGAGCGCAACTCTGAGGAGGGCCAGCGCCCTCGGGCTCCAGGTCGCGGTTCATGCCATAGGCGACGCCGCCCTTGACGTCCTCCTCAGGGGCTCCAAGGGGATGAGGGAGCACCTCAGGGTTGAGCACGCCTCCCTTGTCAGGGACGACCAGCTGCCAGCCCTCAGGGGCCTGAGGATAGCGATTCAGCCCATGTTTAGGGTTGACGACGCTCCCTGGATAAGGTCGAGGCTGGGCGACAGGGTCAGGTGGGCCTACAGGTTCAGGGAAATGCTCAGCGCTGGAGCGGCTTTAGGGCTCTCGACGGACGCCCCAGTCAGCCCAACGGACCCCTGGCTTAACCTTGCGGCGGCCACTGGAGGGCTTGAGGGCGTGGGTCAGGCGCTGAGCGCTGAGGAGGCGCTTCACGCCTACACAAGGGGCTCGGCTGAGGTTCTAGGGGACGAGAGGCTAGGGAGCCTTGAGGTCGGCTCCTTAGCCGACCTAATAGTGGCCTCCCGCGACCCGCTGGAGGTCGAGCCCGGCGAGCTCAAGGGGGTCAGGACGCTGGAGACCTACGTGGGCGGCCTGAGGGTCTACCCTTAGATGATGCCCTTCACCACAGAGCCGCGGCTCAAAACCATTAACACCCTGTCCCTGCCCCACTCGTAGCCGAGCTGGCTGAGCCTCTCGATGTCCCAGAGGTCCAGGTCGGCCCTGGCCCCCACCCTTACGATCCCCCTGTCCCTGAGGCCCAGGGAGAGGGCGGCGTTCACGGTGGCAGCCGCTATGGCCTCGGCCTGGGTCAGGCCGTAGAGGTATATGGCGAGGTCCAGGGCTGTCTGCATAGAGGGCATTACGCTGTTGGCGCTCAGGTCGCTGCCCAGGGCCGCGGGGACCCTGTGAAGCCTGAGAAGGGGCACGGGAGGCCTCGAGCTCCCCATGGTCGCTAGCAGGCTCGCGGGCAGGAGGCCCGCGAAGGAGCCGGCGGAGGCCAGCGCCTTGATGGAGCGCTCGTCCGACACCTCAAGGTGGTCAACCGAGAGGGCCCCTGTGTCGGCCGCGGCCTCAGCGCACCCCACCCTTGTCAGCTGGTCGGCATGCGCCCTTACCCCGAGCCCCGCCGCCCTGGCCCCCCCAAGTATTACCCTTGCCTCCTCAGGCGTGAAGGCCCCCTCATCGCAGAAGACGTCAGCAAACCTGGCGAGGCCCACGGCCCTCCTTGCGAGCTCGGCGAAGCCCCTAACGTAGGCCCTCCTCGCCTCCCCCTCCCTTGAGTCCTCAGGCGGCACGTGGGCCAGGAGCGTTGGAACGACGTCAACCCCCGCCTCCCTGGAGGCCTCAGCTATCAGCCTCAGGAGCCTCAGCTCGCCCTCGTAGTCCAGGCTGTAGCCGCTCTTGACCTCGGCCGTGGTGGTCCCAAGGCTTAGCATCGTCTTAAGTCTTGCGACGAGCAGGCCCTTCAGCTCCCCGTCGCTGGCGGCCCTGGTGGCCCTGACGGTCCTGTAGATCCCTCCCCCTCTTCTCAGTATCTCGGCGTAGCTTACGCCCTCGAGCTTCGCCTCAAGCTCGTCGTCCCTGCTGCCAGCGAATATGGCATGGGTGTGCATATCCACAAGGCCCGGGGTCAGCAGCCTGCCGCCCGCGTTAACCTCCTGGCCTGAGAAGGTGCCCCTCACCTCGCCCCTCTGGCCCACGGCAACTATGGCGCCTGAGGCAACCGCCACCTCGCCGCCCTCCAGCACCCTCACCTGGCCCGAGCTGACGACGGGGGGCGACTCGAAGAGGACGATGTTAGCGTTATAGATGACAAGGTCTGCCCTTGGCAAGCTACCACCTCAGGCAAGGCCTGAGAGGAAGCTGAGGCCCACGGCCTCCACGACCCTCCTCACCGATGTCTCTATGGCCTCCCTCGGGTCCTGCGGCTGCAGCCCCCCTGAGACCCTCTCGGCCTGGGAGGCCAGGGCGTCCTCAACCGCTATGAGCCTAGCAAGGGCAGCGCTGGCCCTGAGGAGGTCAAGGGCCGCGTTGGGGGCCATGGAGACCACGTCCTCCTGGGCGCCGCTTGTCGGTATGGAGTGCACGGAGCCCGGGGAGGCCAGGAGCCTCAGCTTAGCTGCGAGGGAGGCGGCCGCGTACTGGTATATCATGGCGCCGACCACGGTGCCCTTCACCGCGAGGAAGTCAGGCAGGCCAGTCGTCTGCTGGCTGAGGAGGTGGGCGGTCCTCCTCTCAACCATGTTGCCCACGTGGGCCAGCGCAACCTTGGCGACGTCAGCAGCTATGGCGGCGCCTGCCGCGTGGAAGTTGCAGGCGTGGTAGACGGAGCCGCCGCTCACGAACGGGTTGTCTGAGGAGGAAGAGGCCTCCGCCTCCACGACGCCCTCGGCGAACCTCAGGGCCTCAAGGGCGGCCCCGTAGACCTGGGGGACGCACCTTATGCAGTAGGGGTCCTGGAGCCTCGGGGCCTTGGCGCAGGCGGAAGACGCCATTGACTCTATGACCTCCCTCACGCCCCCAAGCCTCTTAGAGTCAGCGACGGCCTCGGAGAAGTGCTGAGGGTTGCAGCCCGTGACGCTCAGGGTTTTAGAGAGCGCCCTGAGGGACTCCCTGATTAGCCTCAGGGAGGCGCAGACTCCCAGGGCTGCCATGCCGACACTGAAGGCGTTGCTGTTTATTATCGCAAGCGCCTCGCCCGGGGCCAGCTCTATAGGCTTAAGGCCGGCCTGCTCAAGGGCCTCGGAGCACCTCACGACCCTGCCCCTGTAAGTGGCCATGCCATCGCCCCTGTAGATGCACCTGGCTATCCTCGCCAGCGGGGCGAGGTCGCCGCTGGCCCCGACGCTCCCCTCGAGCTGGACCACAGGCACTACGTCAGCGTTGAGCGCCTCAGCGAGCCTCGCGCTTACCTCAGGCCTGACCGGGGCGTAGCCCTGCGCCATCTGGGACGCTCTGACAACCATGGCAGCCCTCACGACCTCCCTGGGGGCCTGAGGGCCCAGGCCGACGTCGTGCTCAACAAGTACCTTGTCCTCCCTCCCCTCCCACTCGCCCTCCCTGACTGAGGCCAGGGCCCCAAGGCCCGTGGAGCGGCCGTAGACGTTGGGGGAGGACTCGTAGGTCGCCCTTGAGCTTCTGAGGGCGCCGAGGGAGGCCTCGCAGATGTTAACCGGGGAGTTAATGGAGGCTGAACATATGTCCTCGACGCTCAGCCCCCTGCCAGCGCAGAGATCAACGGCCATGCGCCTCACCCTTGGCAATGGCAAGGTGAACGGCCCTGAGCAGCAGGGCGGCGGCCAGCCTCACGGTGAGCCCCGAGGGGTCGAGCTGGGGCACAACCTCAGTCACGTCTATGCCCACAACCCTGGCTGATGAGGTCACGGCCTCCATCACCGCCAGGCTCTCCTGCGGCGTCATGCCCAGGGGGCTCGGGCTGTTAACCCCTGGGGCGTAGGCCTGGGCAAGGTGGTCAACGTCTATGCTGAGGTAGACCTCTGAGCCCCTGACAAGCCCCCTGAGGCGCCCGAGGGACCCATCGAGGTCCCTCAGGAGCTGCTGCCTTGTTATGACCTCGACGCCCAGCTCCCTGGCCCTCTGCCTGGCGTAGGGAGGGTTCATGTAGTCTGAGACGCCAACGACAACTGCCTTGACTTTCGTGGACTCCGCCAGCTCCCTGAGCCAGGCCCCGCTGGTCACGCCCTCGCTGAGCCTCCTGAGGTCGTAGTGGGAGTCCAGCACAACTGTAGTGGAGCCGGCCTCGGCGAAGGGCCTGGCGGTCCACGCTGTTATGGAGTGGTCACCGCCAAGGAAGACAGCAGGGGTCCCCCTCCCCCTCGCTACATCCATGGCCTTCCTGGCGGCCTCTATAGCCCTTGAGCCCGTGAGCGCAGGGTCCCCTCCTGCGACGTCCACGTCGCCAAGGTCGTCGAAGCCGACGCTGAGGCAGCCGAGGTCCTCGGAGAGGGGCGTGTACGACAGGAGCTCCGACCTTATGGCGGAGGGCGCGAACCTGGCCCCTGGCCTCCCCGCCGTGGACCAGTCCCACGGGACGCCGACCAGGGGCACCAGGGGCCTTAGGTCGCCGACCCTGACGTCGCCCGGGTCCTTGAGCAGCCTCGCCCTCCTGACAAGCATGCCCACTACCTTGGGCATAGGCCTAGCCGAGGCTTAAAGCGTGGCGCCTTCAGGGCCGCTGTCGCCTCAAGTTCAACGCATAAATACTTGAAATGTATACATGCGTCGCGGTGCTTCGCTTGTCCGTCCCGTCTAAGTACAGGGGGCAGCCCATAGAGGAGCTCATATCCGAGGGCCTCTACGACCCTGAGACGCGCACCGTGCACGCGATAACAGGCCCTGAGCTGCACGTGAGGAGCAGGGACTGGCAGATAGAGGGCATCCTGAGGATGCTCTTCCACGTCCTTGACCCCATGGTGGCCAAGGACCCCAAGAACCTCATAGTGTACGGCGGCACTGGCAAGGCTGCGAGGTCCTGGGACGACTTTGAGGCCATAGCTAACACGCTGCTTACCATGGAGAGCGACGACACCTTGGCTGTACAGAGCGGCCAGCCCGTGGCGGTCTTCAAGACTGACGCCAGGGCCCCGAGGGTTGTCATGAGCAACGCCATGCTCGTGCCCAAGTGGGCCGACTGGAGCTACTTCAGGGAGCTCGAGGCCAAGGGGCTCATAAGCTTTCACCAGATGACCGCGGGCTGCTGGGCCTACATAGGCACCCAGGGCGTCCTGCAGGGAACCTACGAGACCATAGGGGCGGCCGCCGAGAGGTTCTACGGCACCATGAAGGGGAGGCTCTACGTCAGCGCAGGCCTCGGCAACATGGGAGGGGCCCAGCCCCTGGCCGTTAAGATGCTGGGCGGCGTTGCGCTGATCGCAGACGTCGACAGGAGGATGATTGAGCGTATGATACAGACCGGCTACCTGGACACGTGGACCGACGACGTAGACAAGGCCATTGACATGGCCCTTGAGGCCAAGAGGTCTGGGACCCCCACGAGCATAGGGATCCTGGCCAACGCGGTGGACCTCCTGGAGAGGCTAATAAAGGAGAACGTCGTGCCGGACGTGCTGAGCGACCAGACGCCCGCCCACGACCCCCTCTCCTACGTGCCCCAGGGGCTGAGCGTCGAGGAGGCCGAGGGGCTGAGGGCCCAGGACCCGCAGAAGTACATGGATCTCGCCAGGCAGACAATGAAGAGGCACGTCCAGCTCATGCTTGAGCTCCAGGCGAGGGGGGCGGTCACGTTTGAGTACGGCAACAACCTCAGGAAGCAGGCCTACGACGCTGGACTGACAGAGGCCTTCAAGATACCTGGCCAGATGGAGTTCATGAGGCCCCTCTTCGAGGAGGGCAGGGGGCCCTTCAGGTGGACCAGCCTCACTGGCGACCCGAACGACATATACAAGCTCGATGACGTCCTACTTGAGCTCTTCAGCAGGAACCAGAGGCTCGCCAGGTGGATAAAGGCCGCCCACAGGTACGTCAAGTTCCAGGGCCTCCCAGCCAGGGTAGTCTACCTGGGCTACGGCGAGAGGGCCCTCTTCGGCAAGGTCGTGAGCCAGATGGTCAGGAGGGGCGACCTCTCAGGCCCAATATGGTTCGGCAGGGACCACCTCGACGCCGGCTCCGTGGCTTCACCCTTCAGGGAGACCGAGGGCATGTTGGACGGCAGCGACGCCGTAGGGGACTGGCCGGTGCTCAACTACGCCCTCAACACGGCCGTGGGGGCTACCTGGACCTGCTTCCACCACGGCGGCGGCGTCGGCATAGGCTACGCCATACACGCCGGCTTCGGCATGGTGGTTGACGGCACTGAGCTGGCGGAGCAGAAGGCAATAAGGCTGTTCACCGTTGACCCCGGCATGGGCGTCGTGAGGCACGCCCACGCCGGCTATCCAAGGTCGCTGGCCGTGGCCAGGGAGAAGGGGGTGAGGATACCGATAATTGACAGGCTGGAGCAGAAGAGCGAGCAGGTCATAGAGGAGGCCAAGAAGGAGGGCAGGGCATCGGATTACACGTACCAGAGGGTCAAGGGGGACCTGGAGGACTACAAGGCAAAGAAGGGCAACTACAGGCCGCCGTTCAACACGTAGTCAAATCCCCTTCCCGAGCGCCTTTAATGGCCCTCAGGAAGGCAACGCCTCTCAGGGGCCGGCTTGTCGAGCGGCGTGGGTGCCCGGCCTCCCTCGCCGCGAGGAGGGCGTATGGGAGGGGGATAGTGTCGGCCCCCTGGCTAAGCCCGAGGGTATCCTCAGGGGCGCCGTGGCAGTTAAGCCTGAGGTCAGGGAGGCCAACTACCCTTCCATAACCTCTGCCTGAGGTTAGGCAACAGGCCCGCCAGGAGGCAGCCCAGGGCCTACGGCGACGATGACGACCTCGGCATGGCGTGGCTCCCCCAGCTGTTCGTTCAGCTTGAGACGGGGGACGTCAGGCTTGTCATGAGCCAGTACCCGTTCGACCCAAGGACGACGAAGCCGAGCGACTCGATGGCCCTTGAGGAGGCAAGGAGGAGGGTGCAGGAGATAAATGAAGGACCCGTGAATATATATTTTGCCGACCGCAAGGGACCTGTAGGGAAATTTGTTGGCAGCGAGCCTTGGAGAGTCCTCAAGGCTCCTCCTGATTGCAGTTGAGCTTATCATAGCCGTTGCAATAATAGTAGTTATGGTCCTCTCGCTCTGGGACCTGATGGTGGAGGTCAGGACAGCCTCGGCGCAGCTGTCCTCAGGCAACACGACCGCCGCCCACGTGACCATATTAATCATGGTGGACCTCGTAATTATCATGCTCCTGGCGGCCGACCTCATGAGGACCATAGTGATAAGTGTGAGGGAGGGCTACATATCAATAAGGAGCATAGTTGAGGTGGCCATGATAGTCATAGTCAGGGAGATGGTCGCCACCTCTATAACCCAGCAGGAGATAAACACGGTGAGCATAATGGAGCTGGCCCTGGCTTTCCTGGCGGTCGCGGCGGCCTACGTGATAACCGGCATGTTTAGGGGCGGGGAAGAGACACACCAAGGGTGCCCGCAAGCGCCCTGACCCTGTCAACTATCTCGTTAACCACAGCCTCAAGCCACTTTGCTCCCCTTTCAGCTGAGGCCTTTGTTGGGTCGCCGAGGACCGCGTGGGGGTACAGGGCCTCGTCAACTGCTGGGGACTCTATGGCCGCGCCCTGCAGGTAGATTATTGAGTTCCTCAGGGCGCTGAGGTCCTTGGCCTCCCCCTCCGCAGAGGGCGACCAGCCGGTGGCGTTAACCTTTGCCGCGCCCATGTCAACGTGGCTCCCATCTATGTAAAGCATGGCGCTCGTCTCGTCCTCGCCCGCGTGCCCCGGCGCCGTGAAGAGCTGCCTGAGCGCCTCCTTGCCGGCGTCCCTCCACCAGTCGAACATTACTATGGTCGCCCCTGTCGAGTAGGCGGCGTCCTTCATGGCCACCCTTATAGCAGTGCTGTTGCCGCCGTGGCCGTTTATCACTACTATGAGCCTGTAGCCGTTCCTTGCTATCTCCTTGAGCACGCCCCTGACGTACGCAATGAAGGCGTCGGCCTCAACGTTTATAGTGCCGGGGAACCTCGCTAGGCTGGGCGATATGCCGTACCAGATTGGAGGGAAGAGGTGTGCCCCTACCTTCTCGGCGACCCTCTGGGCGACCCAGATGGCCTCTATGGCGTCGGTGCCGAGGGGCAGGTGGTCCCCGTGCCTCTCAACTGAGCCTATGGGTATGACCGCGACCCCCTTCTGCGAGGAGTCGAAGCGGGCTCCCGGGAGCTCCCATACCTCGGACAAGCCGAACCCCAGTTATAGCCGCCGGCACTAAAATTTAAGTGGTGAGGCTCACGCTCAGGCAGCCCCCAAGGATAAAGGTCCTCGAGGCGGCCGGGGCCATAGCTGACGGCAGGGTGCAGATGCTGAGCACCCTCAGCCCTGACGTGCTTGAGGCGGTGGTGACGAGCAGCGAGGGCGACAGGAGGTACCACGTGAAGGTAGTAAAGGAGGGAAAGGCGCTCAGGGCCTACAGCGACGACAACGGCACTAAGCTAAGGGGCTACGTGGGCTACCCCATAATATCGGTGCTCATGCTGGCCGACATAATAAAGAGGGACCCCGAGGTGGAGCAGGCCCTTAAGGGCATTGACTGGAGGAGGCTGAACGAGACCTACAAGAAGTACGCCGTCGTTGAGGACCTGGTGCTCAGGCAGGCCGAGGCCAAGGTGCCCAGGGAGAGGGTCGAGGCCTACAGGGACTCAGTAATGAGGGCCCTAAGGGGGCTCAGGATAGAGTTTGACGAGAGGCTGGCTAAAGCTTAAACACCTGAGGCCTGACCGCCTGGGGGAGGCTGGGCGCTCTTCATGAAAATGGAAGCCCTTTACACTATTTCATTGTTATTAGTGCCTCAAATAGGGAGCCGATGCAGATCCGCCCTTCGTAGCTGTTTTGGCTTTCGTATAGGTTCAAAGGTATTACTATAACACAACATGCACAGGAGGTATGTAGCAGGACGCTCAAGATGTGAGGCCCCTGGGGTAAACCCTGAGTCCTCAGGCCCGATGAAAACCCGGGCAGGGCGCGGGAAATAAGGGTGAGGCGATGAAAACATATCACGTGAACTATGAAAATCAAAACTGCTACAGTACGGCACTTCACATAAAATCTCTGGCGGTTAAGTCTAGAGCGGCAGCCCAGTTGAAGGCCTCGCTTGAGGAGTGCGCCGAGGAGCTCAAGGGCATATACATGACCTCAAGGGTCTACAGGGCCACGGTGGAGCTCAAGGAGTACTCGCCGCCAGAGGCCCCCGCCAGCAGGGAGGTGTCCCTTCTCGTCAAGAGCGTCCACGAGCCCAGCGTTGACGAGGTGCCCATACTTAGCGCCCTCCTCAGCTCCTTCAACTTTGCCGAGATATACGAGTACGAGAGGGTAGCTGAGGTCCCCGAGGGGGACAGGGCCGAGCACATGGCCAGGTTCATAATGGACGCCCTGTCGAGGGGAAGGGGGCTGGTCATAGTGGCCCCTGACCTGATGGGCGTCTCCCTGGCCGGCAGGCTGCCCGACGAGGTGGCCGAGGAGCTGGACTACGCCAGCGTCGCCGACGTGGGCGTGACCTCTGACAACACGCTCTACCTGCCCCTCAAGGAGGTCGTTGACGACTCCCCGGTTGAGGTTGTGGCCAAGGCAAACAGCAGGAGCAGCTACGAGAGGGTCTCGTGGCTCATGGAGGAGGCCAGGAGGAGGGGCTTAAGGGTCAGGGGGCCGGTCTTCATGCCTGACAACAGGTCAGTCATGGAGTACATTACATCAGGCGGCCTGAGGGGCTACGCCTACAGGGTGCCCGTGACGAAGCTGGCCTCAATGCTTGTCGCCTTCGACAGGTGCTCCGAGGCAGGCCTTATAGAGGACGTGAGGAGGCCTGAGACGAGCACCCACACGGTCTACGCCCTCAGGGTGCCGGAGGAGCAGGTGAACAGGCTCCTGGGCGTCCTGGGGGAGCTGGGCAGGGGGTACGCGGGCGCGCCCCTGCTGAGGCCCTCCGAGAGGCTTGAGAGCTTCATGGAAAGGGGCTTCCTTGAGTCGATGGGGGAGCTGCTCAGGAGGCTTGGAGCCCTTTAAGGTGAGGCGGAAAGGCCTCAGGCTCAGCGCAGGAGGAGGTCCTTGTACTTCTCCACGTAGTCTATGCTGGTCCTGAGGTCCACGAACAGCTTTGACACCTGCTCCACGTCGCTGGCCTCAACCCTGCTTGACCCTCTCCTCTCGGCAACGAGCTTTGCGGGCTGAAGCAGCTGCACAGAGTACCTCAGGCTCCTCTCAACGCCTATCTTAGTTAGGGCCGCAAGGGCGTCGTCACTGAGCTCCACGTCCTCCTCGGAGGCCCTGACCTTTATTATCTCCCTTACCTCGTCCTCTGTGTAGGGCCTCGTCGTTATTATCAGCAGCCTGTCAAGCAGGTCCCTCGGCATCCCGTGGGGCGACACCTCCTCGGTGCCCCTTATGGTCGTCATGCCCCTGTTTGTTGCCAGCACCATTATCGGGGCGAACTCGCCCTCCATGGCCTTCGTCAGGAAGCTGTAGGCCTCTATGTCAAGCATGTGCGCGTCGTCTATGAATAGTATGCCGGGCACGAGCTCCGCCTTCCCGTCGTCCCTCAGCTTCTTGACGAGCTCATCGGTCCTGGCCCTGACCTCGTCGCTTATGGCGCTCTCCTCCCTCAGGAAGCCGAATATGGTGAAGGCAGCCCTCTGGGCCGCTATCGAGGCGTCTATGTCGTGAAGCGTGAGCGTCCTAACTATCTCCCTCCTCGACCTCACCTTGCCGCTCGGAACCTCGACGCTCCCTGCTACGTCTATGTCGTATTTGACGGCGGCCTTCTCTGCCACCCTGCCAAGCCTCCTCACCTCGCCCGTGTTGATGTCAATTATTATCACGTCGCCCTTCCTTATGCCGAGCTCCTGGAACTGCTGGGCGACCTCCGGGCCAACCGTGAAGGTGCCAGAGTCGTCCTTGGTCTCAAGCGTCACCTTAGCACCTCCCAGGACAGGCAGGGGCGAGAACGGGGAGGTCCTCTTGATGTACTTGAGGTCGGTGACGACGCCCGTCACCACCTCCCTCTCATCCCTCATCCTCACACCCACTGCCCTCCTCAGGGCCTGCATCAGGAACTCCGCCTTGTTCTCGGCTGCAAGCACCTCGGCCCCGTTCACTGCGACGAAGGGCGTGTCCTCCCCCAGCTCCCTAGCCATGGCGACGGCTATGGCTGTCTTGCCTGTGCCGCTGGGGCCTACTATCAGGACCCCCTTGCCGCCCAGCCTGCCCTCCTTGACCATCCCAACTACGACTCCCGCCGCCTCCCTGGCCTCGGTCTGCCCTATCATGCCGTCGGCCGCCAGCAGGGCCTTCCCGTTCTTGTCAAGGCCAAGGCCCCTTATGTGGCTGTGGACCGACGACCACCTCGGCTGCCTGACGGGCGTTATCTGTATCTCCGACACAGCCGTCACCGTAGAGGGGGCTCTATGGCGCGCCTTTAAGCTTTAGCTCAAGGCAACGAAGGCCCCGAGCACCATGACCCCGAGGCCGGCGGCCTGCACTACGTTTATGGGCTCCCCCACGGCCGCCTGTATGCCAGCGGCCACGGCCGGCACCGAGTAGCTCAGCAGCGTTGCGGTGGAGACCCTCATCCTCGCGAGGACCTTGCTCCAGGAGAGGAACTGGAGGGCCCCTCCAAGGGTTGAGGCCCACGCGAGGCTCTCGGCGAGCTTAACGTTGAGCCTCAGGGGAGCGGGGTCGAGGGCCAGGAAGGGGAGCATAATGGCTGTGCCGAGGACGAACATGGTGAGGTTGACTGAGGACATGTCAACACTCCCTCCCCTTCTGACAGCTATGACCCTGTAGAGCACCGTGTAGCCAGCCCAGAGGACGGTGTTCAGAAGGGTCAGGGCGACGCCGAGGGCGGAGCTCCTTGTCCTCAGGGACGCGACGGCGTAAAGCAAGACGCCAACAGCCCCTATTGCGACGCCCGTCGCCCCCCTCCTGCTAAGGCCCTCGCCCAGGGCCAGGTAACCCATTATCATTGCTATAAATGGCATGAAGTAGCTTATGCTTGCTGAGGTCGCCGGCTCCACAAGGGAGAGGCCCCAGGCCCACACAACCGAGCTCGAGGCCGCCAGGGCAGCCAGGAGGGCCACGTCCCTGCCCAGGGTGAGGCGCCTCGACAGGGGCAGCATCACAAGGGCTGACAGCGCGAACCTGAGCACGGTGAAGGCCAGGGGGCTCGCGTAGAGCAGCCCCTCCTTAACAAAGAAGTAGAGCAGCGACGAGCCGGCCACGTAAACTGCCATCCAGCCAGCGCTTGTCCTGTCCATGGCTCCCCAGGGCCTGTAGAATGCCTACTTAAAACCTTAGGTTAAAGCTTTAAATTAAGGCCAGCGCCCTTAGGCGTGAGAGACCTTGAGGAGGGCATCCCTCTCCACAATGATAGACGCCGCGATACTCCTCCTCGACGCCTGCAGGGAGAGGGGGCTGAGGTGCAGGGACCCGCCCCTCGTGACGGGCAGGGTTCTCCAGAGGCTTGAGCTGAACCAGTACCAGGCCAGGGCCTTCTGGGAGGACGCCGAGGAGCTGAGCAGGGAGGACTACGTGATCTACAGGTACAGGGCCGTGACCTTCAGCCTCAGGCTCTCCCTGACGGAGGCCGAGCTCATGCACGTGGACGGCTGGGTCCCGGTCGACTACCTCGAGTGCAGGGCCAACAGCGGCCGCTGCGAGAGGTCCCCAAGGGGCAGGGCCCTCTACGCCTACGTGATAGGCAAGGTAGAGGGGGGAGAGCTGAAGGTGAACGGCATGAACATACTCAGGATACTTGACGTTGCCGTGCCCGGGCTCGCCAGGGAGCTGCTGGAGGGGGCGAGGGACGTGCTGTGGGGCAGAGGGTCCGCGAGGCTCCTGGGGGCCCTCATGAATGCTCTGAAGCTTGAGAACGTCAGGCTAGTGCTGCCTGAGACCCCGGACGACGAGAGCGGCCTCATGAAGCTGTCGCCGCTCCTCTCGAGGCTGACAAGGCAGGCCGGCGCCTAGCCCTCCTCCTCGCCCTCCTCCTCGCTGGCCCTCCTCGCCTGCTGCTGGGCAGGCCTGGGCTGCGGCTGCTGAGGCTTCGGCGAGAGCCTCTCGAGTCTCAGCCTCATGACCCTCTCGGCCTGCTCCATTATTGAGAGCAGGTCCCCCGCCTCGCTCACGTCCCCCTTGTCCATGAGCTCCCTCAGCCTGACGCTGGCGAAGTACTCGAGCCTCCTAAGCGTCTCGTCTATCTCGACCTCTCGAGCCTCCTCGTCGCTGTTAACTATGTACACCTTGCCGTGGAGCGGGCAGACGACGTCGCCGTTCTTGAGCCTGAAGAGGGGGAGGCCACATATGGGGCAGGTCTGCTCAAGCATCACGGCCCCCTGGGCCATGAGCTGGGTCATTATCTTTATTACCTTCGGGTCCTTCCTCACGTCGTACTTGTTTCCCTCCTCGCTCAAGCCTATTCCCAGGTGCTGTGTCGCCCAAAGTTAAAACGCGCTGGTCCCTCCCCGCGAGTGGCGAGGTCCGTCATCCCTCTATAGGTTCTGAATTACATGGTCCTAATAAAGGCGTTCTCCCACAGGTTCAGCGTATGAGTGCGCCTCAGGCCTCCTCGCCGCCATAGGCGTTAGCGCGCTCACTTACGCCCTGGAGGCATATGCTTAAGCCTTTTGGGCCTCCTGCCCAGCCGTAGCTCGGCACAGAGAATGACGGCGGTTGTGGCCACCCTGGCGGGGGAGCTGTGCATAAAGGGCAGGCAGACGAGGTTCCACATGGTCAGGGAGCTGCTAGCTAACATATCAGCTGCCGTGAGGCTCAGGTCGTCAAGGGTCTACGGGGGCCTCCTCGTGCTAGACGTTGACGGCGACCCCTCCGCCCTCTCAAGGGTCTTCGGCCTCGCCCACTACGCGGTAGCCAGCGAGGTCAGGTACGATGACCTGGGGGACCTGGTGAGGAGGGCGGCGGAGCTGACAGCTAACGACGTCAGGGGGAGGCGCTTTGCCGTGAGGGCCAGGAGGCTGAGCGAGGACAGGTTCACCAGCCTTGACGTCAACAGGGAACTGGGGGCAGCCCTCCTGGGCGGGTCCGCGGGGGTGGACCTTGAGTCGCCCGAGGTCACGGTGTATGTTGACATGGTTGAGAGGGGGCTGGCCTACGTCCACACCTCCCTTCAGGCGGGCCCCGGGGGGCTGCCGGTCGGGGTCGCCGGCAGAACAGTTGCCCTCGTCTCAGGCGGCATAGACTCCCCCGTGGCGACGTGGATGATAATGAGGAGGGGCGTCGTGCCCGTCGTTCTGAACCTTGCAATAGGGGGGAGGGAGCACAGGGAGGCCGTCCTGAGCGAGGTTAAGCTTTTGAGGCCGTGGGCGGGCAGCCACGACATAAAGGTCTACTTCATAGACGGGGTCCCAGTTATGAAGGCCCTGGCCGAGGTCAGGAGGCCCCTGAGGGTTATAGCCCTCAAGAGGGTCCTCTACAGGCTCGCCGAGGCCCTAGCTCGCACAGAGGGGGCGCACTCCATAACGACCGGGGAGTCGCTCTCGCAGGTCTCCTCCCAGACCATGTGGAACCTTGAGGCTGAGGAGCACGGAATAGAGCTGCCCATACTGAGGCCGCTGATAGCGATGGACAAGGAGGACATAGTGAGGGTCGCGAGGTCCATAGGGACCTATGGCGTCTCAGCAAAGGTGCCTGAGCACTGCTCCCTCGCGGGCCCCTCCACCACCAGGGCCTCTGTGAGCGACGTGCTTGAGGCCGAGAAGTCCATGAACCTCGACTACGCGGCGCTCGTGAGGTCAGCGGAGGCCGTAAGGGTAACCCTTGAGGGCCGGCCGGGGCCCCCAGGGAGGGCCGTCTAGACAAAAGCCGGTGAGCTGCCCCTTCTTCAGGCCCTGTTGTTCAGCTGCTGGACCCCTCGGCCGGGTACGGCACTATGGGCACCATGGCCTTCTCCTGCAGCTTCGCGAAGAAGTAGCGCTTGTAGTAGGCCGCCTCGTTGACGTCGACATAGGCCAGGGCGCCCTCAGGGCACGCCTTGACGCACGCCGGGTCGCCGCCGCACAGGTCGCACTTTATGGCCTTCTTCTCCACGTGGTCAATGGTTATGACGCCGTACGGGCAGACCTCCACGCACCTCTCGCAGCCGTCGCACCTGGCCCTGTCAATTACGACCGAGAACGTGTTGGGGTCCCTGTATATGGCGTTGTGGGGGCATACCCCCTCCATGCTGCAGAGGCCGCACTGTATGCAGAAGAGCGGGGCGTCCAGGGGCTCCCTCTCCAGCCTAAGCACGTGAATTGCCGAGAGCTCGGGGTCGAAGACCTTGAAGTGCTCGAAGCTGCAGGCGAGCTCGCACCTACCACAGCCAGTGCACTTCTCAGGAATTGCAATGAGCTGCTTCAAGCCAGGCACCGCCTACCCTCAGTGGCAGGGGCCTTATTTTAGGCTATCCTTGGCCCGTCTGTACTAAACTAACTCTGAGCGCCTCAAGCGTCTCCTTAGTGGGCCTGCCCTCCTCGTCGTAGCCCCTCAGCCTGTAGTACGTCATAAGCATGGACCTCCACTCGGCCTCTGTGACGACGTAGCTTTTGCCCTCGAACTCCACCGGCTCGCTGAGCCACCTGGGGGGCAGCCTGTCCTCCTCAACTGTGGTGCCGTTCATGAGCCTGTGCAGCACGATAATTCTCTGGGCGACCTGCCTAAGCGTCTCCTTCGTGTAGTCGAAGCCTGTGACTGCGTTAAGGGACCTCACCAGCTCGTCCCAGCCGTAGGCGTTCCTGCCGAACTTGCAGAGAACGGCGCTGTCATATACCGCGTTCCTCTCCTCCAGGTCCATAACGGCCCTAACCTTCTCCTCCCCGGTGGCCTGCCTGCCCCCCGCCAGGCCGGGTATGTCAACAGCGTAGGCGCTTGCCCACAGGTGGTCGGCGCCCCTCTCGGCTACAGCGTAGTTGAGCGCCATGCCCTTGAGCGTCCTCGGGTCGTAGCCCGCCGGCTCGAGGCCCTTGACCTCTACCGCGGCCTCAGGGTGACCCAGCTCCTTGGCGGCCTCCTTGGCCCCCAGGGAGAGGACCTTGCCTATCCCCTCCCTCCTTGCTATCATGAATATGAGCTCCCTCATGCGGGCCGCGTCCCCAAACCTCACCCCCTCCCCTGGGCTGACGGCCCCCCTCTCGGTGAGGTAGGCGAGGAGGCCGAGCACGTTCCCCGTCGTTATGGAGTCCAGGCCCATGTCGTCAACGACGTGGGCCAGCTGTATCAGCTCGTCAGGGTCAACTACCCCGGTGAGCCCAGCCAAGGCCATCGCGGTCTCGTACTCGAGCTCTACGTAGCCCCCGTACCTCCTGGAGGCCACAGTCTTGTGGCAGGCCACGGGGCAGTGAAGGCAGGTGGTCCTCTTGCCCGTGTAGTAGTACTTGCTCAGGACGTCAAACCAAGATATCCTCCTCCAGCCTGGGGCCGAGACCCTGGTCCAGTAGAGCGAGGGGAAGAAGCCAGTCCCGTTCCCCGCGTCTATTGTGCCGAGGGTGCCGTTGTCCCTGTACGACTTGGCCCCTGTGGCCAGCCTCCTCGTCATCTCGCTTATCATGGCCCACGTCATCTCTGGGTCTGCAGCCTCAACGGCCCTACCGCTGGGCACGAAGACGACCGCCTTGAGGTTCTTCGACCCCATTACGGCCCCAGCACCTCCCCTGCCGAGCTGCCTCCACGTCTCGTGGTTTATCGACGCGAACCTCACCATGTTCTCCCCTGCCGGGCCTATCACTGCTACGGCGGAATCGTCGCCGTGAACCTCCTTCAGGGCCCTCTCAGCGTCGAGGGTGCCCATGCCCCAGAGGCCTGAGGCGTCCCTGACCTCGGCCCTGCCGCCCTCAACCACTATGTATGACGGCCTGGGGGCCCTGCCGGTGACCATGAGGGCGTCGGCGCCGGCGTACCTCATTATGACGGCCAGGGAGCCGCCCACCGTTGAGTAGCTCCACCTGCCTGCGAGAGGTGACATGAAGACCGCGACAGCCCTTGAGGACAGGGGCATGCCCGTGCCTGCAAGTGGGCCTGAGATTAATATCAGGGGTGAATCGGGCGACAGGGGGTCCATGCCCCTCCTGAGGCCCGTCCTTGAGGCAAGCAGGAGGCCGAGGCCCCTGCCGCCCAGGTAGGCCCTGACATCATCCTCCCTTACCTCATCGTAGCGGACAGCCCCTGAGCCCAGGTTGACCCTTATCAGTCTGCCGAACAAGGCCACCCTGCACCGCCCTGTAGCTGTTTTGACTCTCGTAATATGTTTACAAGGTCGACCACTAACTCTTTGTTCAAGAGCAGAACCGCAAGGCCTTAGGATGCGGGGGTTTCCCCACAGCTATGACCCGGAGAAGCTGACCTCCTCCCCGCCCTTAAGGGCGGAGGGTTCCCCCCATCTGTTCGGGCTTACATCAGTCACCTGGAGGGCAGTCGGGGTGGCCAGAGATCCCCCCATCTTGCCAAGCGCCCTCCTCTCTATGTTCAGCACAGCTATAGTGTCCCTGTCGGCCTCAAGGCCGCACCTGGGGCACCTGAGCCTGCGGTAGCCGACCTCAACAAGCCCAGCGCCGCACCTAGGGCACGTTGTTGAGGTGCCAGCTGGGTCGACAACGAAGAGCGGTACTCCGTTCTTTTTGGCCTGCCAGTCTACCCAGAACGCCAGCCTCCTGTAGCCGAGCGCTATCAGGGCTGTCCTGTGCCCCTTCGGGAGCTTTCTAAGGCTCTCTATCAGCCCTGTAAGATCTTCCCTGGCTACCGCCAGCTGGCCCTGCTTTGCTAGAGATATAATGATGTGGGACGTCCTCCTGACCCAGTCCTCTATGATGTTCCTGGCCTTCCTGCGGAAGTGCCTTATCCTCCTCCTTATGCCGCTCCTCCTTAGCCAGGCGTTATACCTGGTGGAGGAGTACTTCCCCTGAAGCCTTTCAGCAAGCCTCCTGTAGCGCAGGGCCCTCTCAACGGGCGTCTCAACCCTCAGCTCGACGTGTGAGTCGCCCACGACTATCTGTCTCTCATTAACGTCAACGGCAAGCACGCCCTTAGGGGCGTACTTTGCTGGCCTTGGTATCTGTTTGGTCGCATAAAGGGTGAACTCGCCGTCCCTGAACACAAGCCTGGCCTCCCTATTAGGGAAGTCGTCATACCTCCTGTCCCAGCCGATTATTCTGAGCCTGTAACCCCCAGCCAGCTCCACGTAGTCACCTTTGACCCTGTAGCCCAGTTCGTGCGTCAGCCACATACGCAGGCCCCTGACCGTGGGCACCTTACCCCTTTTCGGGTTCTTAAGCCAGGACTTGGCTATGGCTATGGCCTCCCTGTAGCAGTCCTGGGCAATCCTGGCTGGCAGGCCATATCTTTCCTTTAGGTCGTTGTACAGGAGCTTATGGGCCTTGGTGAGGCTCAGGGCCCTGTTCGCTATTATTGCCCTTACCGAGTAGTTTAGGGCGTCCCTATACCTCCTCATGAGGTCTAACACGGCCTCCTCTTGCTCGGGCTCGGGGCTAACCCTCACCCTGACAGTCAGGGTTAGCTCTCCCTCACCGCCCGTGAGCATTCACTCCACCCTGTTCTTTTGAATGTTTACCTTCCTCAGGCAGTTAGGGCAGGTGGCGTAGTACATCTTCTTACCCTTGTAGTCCCAGACATAGCCGCAGTGCGGGCACCGCAACTTTACAATCACTACCACCTAACTACTAACAGGAAAACGGGCCTTATGGGCTTTTCTACCCCATCCCCACCCTGAAGGGCGAGGCTTTCAGTTGTAAAGGGGGCTGGGGTCGCCCTGAGGGAGCGGAGCCCCGTGATGCGGACCCCGATGAAAGGGGTCCCGAGGGCGTGAGGCCAAGGGCGGAGAGCCCAATATCAAACGATATTGAGCCCTGTGAAACCTGAACCCCTCAGAGCATCTCTGCGAATAAGACCCTTAGGTCCTCCTTAGACATGCTCTTGGGCGACAGCACTAGGAGCCTCTGCTGGGCCCAGGCCCCCTCAACCAGCGCGTCCAGGTCAGCCCTCGTGAACCCTATCTCCCTCAGGCTGGTCGGGACGCGAAGGTCCTCCAGCAGCCTCATGTAGAAGTCGAATATCCTCTCCCCCACCTGCCTCGGGGTCCCGCTGTCGTCAAGGCCGAGCTGCCTGGCCACCAGCCTGAACTTCTCGTCGTTATAGGGCGCCAGGTACCTGAAGGCGTAGGCCGCCGGTATCGCCGTGCTTATGCCGTGAGGCACTATGGGGTAACCTAGGTCATAGTCGGGCGGGTGCCACTCCCTGACGAGGCCAGCTATCGGGTAGGCCATGGCGTGGGGCACGTGGACCCCGGCGTGGCCGAAGCCCAGGCCCGCGAGGCCCGCGCCCAGGTGCATGTAGTACCTGGCCTCCAGGTCGTATGGGTCGGCGTACGCCCTCCTGATGTACTTGGCAACCCAGCCTACCACTGGGACGAAGAGGTCCCCTATGGGCGTTGAGCCCGCGTAGACGGGCCTCTCGGCTGGGCTGGAGACCGCCGGCCTGGCGGTGTAGGGGTGGGCGGTTATGGACTCTATGGCGTGGTTCAGGACGTCAAGTCCTGTCGAGGCGGTGACCATTGGGGGCATGGTAACGGTGGTGAGGGGGTCAACTATGGCCACCGAGGGCCTCAGGTACTGGTTGCTCACGCCAGTCTTGGCGTGAAGCCTCTTTATGTCAAGGACCGCCACGTTGGTGTTCTCAGCCCCTGTCCCAGCGGTGGTAGGGATGGCTATCATTGGCTTCAGCGGACCCGGCGGCGAGGCGCCCTTGCCTATGGGCCTGTTGACGTACTCCATCAGGTCGGCCGGGTAGGTGTAGAGGAGGTTTAGGAGCTTGGCCGTGTCAATGGTTGACCCCCCTCCCAGGGCCACGAAGCCGTCAACCCTCAGGTCCTTGACCTTCCTGTGGCCCTCAACTATGGCCTCGTCCTCCGGCTCTATGTGGACGTCCGTGAAGACCTCGACCCTTATCCCCTGGGACTCAAGGCTTGACCTGACCTGCTCCGCAAGCTTAGTCTCGGCCAGCCTCTTGCCGACCACCAGGAGGGCGCTTGTCATGCCGAGCCTCTTGGCCTCATAGCCGACCTCCTTAGAGGCTCCCATGCCGAACTTTATGTAGGGGAGGTTGAGGACGAAGACTGAGTCGGTGACCTCAGAGTAGGCCAGGTAGGCCACGCGCTCACCCTGAGGCCCAAGCGCTGAGAGAAATATAAACCAACAATAGGCACACATATTGATAGAAGGACCTATAGTAAGCACACTACAAGGCGTTTTATTCTCAGCTGGCCTGCCAGAGGAGGCGATAGCCGTGTCCGGGACCGGCGTGAGGCACGCGTACCTCCTCGACTACGGGCTCATGCAGGCCGAGTGGGGCTGGTTCCTGCCTGACGCAGCCACCTACAGCCAGAGGGACAAGCCCAGGAAGTGGGTTGAGTTCCCCATGAGTGGTGCTCTGATAGAGCACGAGGACGGCTGGATAATGATAGACTCTGGCCCCAGCCCCGATGCCGCCAAGGTGTGGCCCAGGGAGTCCTTTGAGGCCTTCCCCGTTGTCAAGTTCGGCGAGGAGAACGTGTCGGTCAGCCAGCTTAAGCTCCTGGGCCTTAAGCCCGAGGACGTAAGGGCGATAATATTCACGCATCTCCACCTTGACCACGTGGGTCAGGCCTACCTCTTCAAGGACAGCTCGTTCCTAATAGCCCACAGGAGGGAGCTTGAGCACGCCCTTGTCCAGATGTGGGAGGGCAAGTACGGCGCCTACGTGCCCGCTGACTTCGAGCCCCTCAAGGGCGCTAAGTGGGTCCTGATCGACGAGGAGAGGCTTGAGGTGCTGCCCGGCATAGAGGTGATACACACGGGGGGCCACACGCCTGGCCACATGGTAGTGAGGGTCGAGGCCCCCAACGGGGACGTGTGGTACTTCATGGGCGACTTCTTCCACATGCCTGAGGAGTTCCAGGCCGAGAGCAAGGGGTGGCTGCTCTTCAACGGGGAGCAGTTCGAGTCCTTCACCAGGAAGATGAAGTTCTGGGCTTCGTCAAGGAGGGTCCACATGTTCATAACTCACGACCCGACCAACTGGCAGAAGTACCCGAAGATACCTAAGCCCCTGTTCTGAACTTTTGTTTTTGTTTTAAATTGATTTACTTTTCAGCCTCATGCCTAACAGTCATATCTGCTCCAGAGGGCAGCCTGAGGAGGCAGCACGACAGCCTTGGGACAGGGCTCATAGAGCACTACATGCCGTCTGACTACGATGGCATGTCAAGGGTCGCCGCTGAGGCCTCAGCTAAAGGGCTCCTGCCTGGCCTCTACAGCGGCAACGTCGCCAGGGTCCTGCTCTCGGGCCCCATGTACGTCATGAACTCAGTCAACACCTTTGACACGTTCAGCCTGCTCGGGGTGGCCTCGTTCACAGGCGACCTCTGGGCCGCCTCGCTCAAGGCAATGGCGGAGGCCGCCAAGAGGGAGGGGCTTGAGGGGGCCGAGGCCCTCAGGGGCTACTCGGAGAGGGCCTACGAGGGCCTGGTTAAGATTCTGTGGAACGGCAGCTACCTCGACGACTGGTACGACCCCGTGAGCGGCCTGAGGGACAGGGCTGTTCTCTCGGCCCAGCTGGCCGGCGAGTGGTACCTGAGGCTCCTTGGCCTCGGCCCCGGGCTCGACCAGGACAGGGTCAGGCTGGGCGAGGCGATAACGCTCAGGCCGGGCGACGTCCTTGAGGTTAGCCTCTCGGCTACAGGTTAGCCCTCTTTCTTCATCTGCTCCCTGAGCCTCCTGAGCTCCTCCTCCCTCAGCGCCCTCCTTAGTATCTTGCCGGCTAGGGTCTTTGGAAGCTCGTCCCTGAACTCGATGAGCCTCGGGTACTCGTGGCCCCCAAGCTCCTTCTTAGCCCACTCAATCATGTCCTCCTCCCTCACCTTCCCCTTGCACTCAGGCCTCAGGGCTATGAAGGCCTTGACGTTCTCGCCTACCACCTCGTCAGGTACCCCTATGACGGCGGCCTCGGCGACGCAGGGGTGCCTGTAAAGGGCTTCCTCGATAATCCTCGGGTAGACGCTGTGCCCCTTGTACTTTATCACGTCCTTCTTCCTGTCAACTATGTAGAAGAACCACTCCTCGTCCGCGTAGCCGATGTCGCCTGTCCTCAGCCACCTGAGGCCGCAGGCCTCGAAGAACGGGTTCTCCTCCCCTCCCACGTAGCCCAGCATGACCTGTGGGCCCGAGACAACTATCTCTCCTGTGGAGCCCCTCGGCAGCAGCCTGGGCTCCTCGGGGTCGGCCACCGCCATAAGGGTGCCCGGCATGGGGAGCCCGATGCTCCCGACCTTCCTCTTGCCGTAAAGCGGGTTAGCCGCTATCACAGGGCTCGTCTCGGTGAGCCCATAGCCCTCGACGACGCGGCACCCAGTTATGGACTCAAGCCTATTTATCGCCTCAACAGGCAGGGGGGAGGCGCCGCTGAAGCACATCTCGACCACGCCCTTCCACTTCGCCATCTCCCCCTGCGGGAGGGCATTCAGGAGAGCAAGGTACAGCGTTGGGGCGCCCGGTATCAGGTTGACGTTGTACTTTAGCACGTTCCTGTGGAACTCCACGGCGTCAAACCTGGGCATGAGTATCATGTGGGCGGCGATGGTAAGCGTGAGGGCCAGTATGCTCCCGAAGCCGTAGACGTGGAAGAAGGGCAGGACTCCTATCGCCCTGTCGCTTGCCTCCTTCCTGTTGAACCAGACCTTCTGGAAGTAGACGTTAGAGGCTATGTTCCTGTGGGTCAGGGCGGCGAGCTTGGGGACGCCGGTGGTGCCCCCTGTGAACATCATGGCGGCCACTAGCTCAGAGGGGCTCGCCTTCGGCCTCGCCTCGAGCCTCTCGCGGAAGAGCTCTGAGGCCCTCCTGAAGCCGCTGATCCTTGGCAGCCTCCCGAGGAGCCTCCCTAGGGAGGCGGTGAGCCTCATCCTGGCTGAGGAGAGGTCGTCTATCATGGAGACGAACGTTGGGACCTTGGAGGCCTGAAGGACGTCCCTGAGCCTCGGCAGGAGGACATCCTGGACCACTATAAGCTTAGGCGAGGACCTCCTTATGGCCTCGGCCACCTCGGCGGGGCTCCAGAGCGCGTAGAAGGGCACTACGGCGGCCCCAAGCGACATGGCGCTGTAGGCCAGAGCCACGAACGCGGGCGTGTCAGGCAGTATCAGGGCCACCCTGTCGCCCTCCCTGACGCCCAGCTCCTCAAGCCCGCCCGCAGCCCTCTCGATGAGCTCCTCAAGCTCCGAGTACGTTATGGTCCTATCGAAGTATGTGAGCGCCGGGGCGTGCGGGTGTCTCCTGGCCGACTCCCTGACGAAGTCGTGGAGGTACACGTCAGGCACGTCAACAGTTGGCGGCACGTGCCTGTCGTAGCTTGAGGTCCACGGCCTCTTCATGACCTCTGAGCAAGCGTCCTCGGCCACTAGGTCTGTCCCGTATACACTATTTCATACAGGCCTGCTTTTTAAAAGGTTCACGGAAAAGGTCTACATGTTTCCCTTACGTGGTTCCTTAAAGCGTGGGACTGCGACAATATTTTCAGCACAGGTGGGAGCTTGGACCTCAGGGAGCTTACGACCTCCTTGATTAGCGAGCTCAAGCTCAGGACAAAGCCCGTGGCCGTGAAGCTCCTGGGGGATGGCCTCGGCGACCTCTCGTCAAGGGTAATGAGGCCGCTCAGGGACTTCAGGAGGAAGCTGGCGTTCTGCCAGATGGTCGCCATGAGCAGGTACTACGGCTTCGCCGTGGGGGCTGAGATGGGGGAGATCTCATGCCCAGGGACGCTGCTGGTTCTCGGCATGATGTCGCCGCCCCCCTTCGTGAAGGAGGGCATGCTGAGCCTCGGCCTCTACGCTGAGACCAGGGAGGCGGCGGCCAAGATAGACCCCTCCCTGCCGTCGCTTAGGCCAGGGAGCGTCAAGGCCATTGTCACCGCGCCGCTTGACGAGGCCCCCTTCGAGCCTGACGCGTTCCTGGTCTACGGGACCCCCGGCCAGATGGTTAAGCTCGCGGCGGCGTACGTCTACAAGACAGGCGAGCCCCTCAGGCTTGAGACCTTCGCCAAGGCGGGGAGCGACACGGCGGTGGCAGCGACGCTGAGGGAGGGCAGGCCCAGGCTCTTCCTGCCAGGCCTGGGGGACAGGATGGTGGGCAGGGTTGAGGACTACGAGATGGGGTTCGCCTCACCCATGTCGTGGCTGCCTGATATAGTTGACGGGCTTAAGAAGCAGACCAGCCTCGGCTTCATAACGTACCCGCCCGCCCCTATCCTCACCTACACGGCCAGGTTTGACCTGATCCCTGTGGTGGGGGAGTACTACAAGAAGGTCCTTGAGGAGGCTGAGAGGCTTGCAGGGGGCCAGGGAGGACAGGGTTAAGGCTGTGAAGGACAGGGCCACAGCGCTCCTCGCGGAGACCGAGAACTGCGCCTACTCGCCCTTCGTCGCACTGGCGGAGGCGCTTGGCCTTGACGTAGGGAGAGACGGCCTCAACGCCGCCATAGGGTTCGCCGGCGGCCTGAGCGGCATGGGGGAGCTCTGCGGCGCCCTCTCGGCGGCCATAGCGGCCACCAGCGCCTACCTCTCCAGGGGGTCCTCGGGCAGCGGCAAGTTCCTGGAGAGGCACATGAACGTCCACATGGCGAGCCAGGAGGTATACAGGAGGTTCGTGGCCGAGTTCGGCAGCCCCTACTGCAGGGTTCTTAACCCGAAACTTGACCTCGTCAGCGAGCAGCAGAGGAGGAAGTGCACTCACATAGTGAGGAAGGCCGTTGAGATAGCCCTAAACGTAATAGATGAGGCGGAGGGGAGGGGAAGTGCTTGACGAGTCCCAGGTTGACGGGAGGAGCTACGACGTTGTGGTGATAGGCGGGGGCTCGGGCGGCGCCGCGGCCGCCCTCAGGGCCTCCCAGCTCGGCCTTAAGGTGCTTGTCATAGACAGGCCCCCGGTGGGCGGCACCTGCGTCAACGTGGGCTGCGTGCCGATGAAGTTCCTCCTGAGGCTGGCCGACTTCATGAAGTTGCACAGGGAACTCTCGTCGCTCGGCCTCGTCAAGTCAGGCGGCGCCATCCCTGACATGGGGGCCTTCAGGTCCTACCGGAAGTCACTCGCCGAGATGGTTGTCAGCTACTACCTCGACCAGGTGTTCCCGAGCCACGGGATCGACGTGGTCATAGGGACGGGGTCGCTGAGGGGGCCCACGGAGGTGAAGGTCGGGAAGGCGTTGGTCAGGGCCAGGAGCATAATAATAGCCACTGGGTCACGTCCTCTCGTCCCGGGCTCTATAAGGGGCCTCAGGGAGGCCATGGGCAGGGGCTTCGCGATGACGAGCGACGAGGCCTTTGACCTCGCCGAGGTCCCTGAGTCTCTCGTCATAGTGGGCGGCGGGGCAATAGGGGTTGAGATGGCCACTGCGTGGCGCTGGCTCGGCTCCAGGGTCTCAATAGTTGAGATGATGGACAGGCTCCTCCCAGGCCTTGACCCTGAGCTGGGCCAGGCGCTTCAGAAGGTGTACGCTGAGAGGGGGATAGACCTGTACCTCTCAACATCAGTTACCTCCTTAGAGCCCGACTCCAGGAGGGTCAGGCTATCAGATGGGAGGGAGCTGGAGGCCTCCAAGGTCCTGGTGGCCGTGGGGAGGGTTCCTAACGTGGAGGAGCTGGGCCTTGAGAACGCTGGCGTCAGGTACACGAGGCGGGGCATAGAGGTTGATGAGAGGTGCAGGACATCAGTGCCTAACATCTACGCCGTCGGTGACGTCACGGGCCTCCACTACTTGGCCAGCGCCGCGATAGCCGAGGGCATTGTGGCGGCCGAGAACGCGGCGGGCCTGGACTCAAAGATGGACAGGGGCCTCGTGCCCACGGCTGTCTTCTCAGACCCTGAGGTGGCCAGCGTGGGGGTTTCCGCCATGAGAGGCGATCCAAGGTACAGGGTCGTGAAGTTCCCCAACTCCGTCAACTACAGGGCCATAGCCTTAGGTGAGGCGGTGGGCTTCGCCAAGGCCGTGTTGGAGGCCTCTACAGGGAGGCTCGTAGGCTTCCACATGATAGGCCCGCTCGCCAGCGAGGTGGTTAATGCCGCAGCCACAGCCATAAGGAAGGGCCTGACGCTTGAGGAGGCCAAGGGGCTGGTGTTCGCTCACCCAGTTGTCTCGGAGAGCCTCCTCAACGCCCTCCTGTTGTCGTCGGGCGTCAACCTTTACCTGCCGCGCAGGGGCTGAGGGCCTCGCCAAGACCCTCCTATGGTTCACCTGAAGTTCAGGAGCCCCTGGGTGGTCCCCATGCCTAACGGTCATATCTGCTCCAGAGGGCAGCCTGAGCCTCCTGCTTTTCCCCTGCTTATGTCTTGTCAGGCCTTCTGAACACCACTTATCCTCTTGTTGTAGTTCTCGTGTTGGGAGAGGACGCTGCCGCCCTTCATAGCCCTCCTCCGTCTGAAGGGAAGCACGAAGGAAAGGGGGGAGCTATAAGTTTAGAGCGGGGGCTCGTCAGTTCCTAGGCGTGAACATGTCCTCTATCACCTTGCCAGATATGTAGAGGCCGGTGGCCTGAGAAGGACCTGGGACCTCACGATATCCCACGTGAGCCCAGCCTCGACAGAGGTTAGACCTACTTATTACATTGAAGGATTAGAGGTAATTAGAGGCTATGACCAGTTACGCAAAAGCGTTACGGCAAGACCGCCCGTGAGCTAAGAAGAGAGGGCAAGTAAAAAACTAAACCATATACTTATTTATGGCACTTACGGGCGCGCTCAGTGCCTCCTGGACAGCGCGACCGCGGCTATGACTAGGGATATGACGGAGATCACGGCCACCCCCACGCCCAGGCTGAAGCTCCTTGAGGCGCCGCTGTAGGCCTTGGTGGCGGTCGTGCTGATGCTCGAGACTCTTGAGCTTATGTTGGATACCGTTGAGCTTAGGCCTGAGACAGTTGAGCTGAGGGTGCTTAGGCTGTTCCCTAGGCCTGTCACGGTCCTGTTGACAGCGCTCACGTTTGACAAGAGCCAACCTGACAGGTCGCTGATCCTTGTGCTCAGCTGGCTGGCCTCCGACGTTAGCTGGGATACCGTTGAGCTCAGGCCTGAAACGGTTGAGTTGATGGCGGCTAGTTCAGAGGTAAGCCTTGAGTACTCCTGCCGCAGCTCGCCCTCCTCTGACCAGAGGGCTGACAGGTTACGCATAATTGAAGACCCCACGCCGCTAACTAACGCGGTGATCTGCGGGGGCATCACATAGTTGACGTGCCCGGACACGCTGCTTATGACGTCGCTCATGTAGAGGTTTGTAATGCCGCTGGCAACCACAACCCTGGAGGCCCTTACGTTAACCAGGCTGACGTTGGAGTTCACGACGTATATGGTGCCGTAGGACTGGGAGTCAGCTATCGTGACGTTGCTGTCAACTATGTAAACGTTGCCCTCAAAGACGGAGCCCTCTATGGTGCCGTTGAAGCCCGTTATGTTGGCGTCGTAGAAGAGGCCGTTGTACGGGTAGAAGCTGCCAGGGGTTAGGACGCCGGTGTAGTAGACGTACTTGGTCTCAGCCACATGCGCTATCGCCGCCTTAGCCGCGGGCACGCCGTTGAAGGCGTTGCCAGTCACTACCACGGCCCAGGGCTCACCTGCGTACAGCCCCGAGAAGGCCGTTGAGCCTGGCGAGAATGGCGAGGGCGTCGTGGCGCTGCCGACCCACAGGCCCAGGCTTGAGTTGTAGTAGAGCGGCACGTTGACGCCTGAGAGCGCCAGGCCCTCGAAGGCCCCAAGGTCTGCCTCGGGCACCAGCACGGCTGAGAACTGGCCGTACTTGACTGGGGTCCCGTTGCCGTAGGTTATGTTGGCGTATATTGTGATAGGCTGGCCCTGGGCCGGGCTCCCCGGCGACGTCCAGACCTTGGCGTTGAGCGGGGCGCCCACGTAGACCATGTCAACGCCGACGCCCTCCACGTAGCTGGGGCTTACATTGCTACTCGCAAGGGCAAGGGAGCTGTAGTTGGCCTCAAGCACGACCCAGTAGTAGCCTGGGCTTACGTTTTTGGGCACCCGCAGGAGGCCCGTGTAGAGGCCCGCGCTGGAGTTGAAGGTTATCTGTGCGCTGGACAAGACCTTCCCCGACAGCGTGACGAGCTCAGCTGTCACGTTTGAGCCGACCTCTATGGCATTAAAGAGCGACGTGCCGAGGCTCTGCGACTGGAAGGACACCGTCTCAACGGGCGGAAAGACGAGGCCCTCCACAAATATGTACTGGCCAGGTGCGACGACTCCCGGCATTGAGAGGACCTCAGGGGACACCACGAAGTCCTGCAGGCTGTCGCCGAAGAACACTGGCACCAGGCCAAAGGCGGGCGGCGCGAACTCCATGGCTGCGTAGCCCGCAGGCGCGTTGAAGTATAACACGGTGTTGATGAGAGGCCCTACGACCTGAAAGCTCTCATAGGCGCTGTAGGTGTTGTTGAGGAAGTTATAGTAGCTTATAACCATCCCGTACTCTATTGAGCTTGGCGCTGGGGAGCCGTTTAGCTCGGTCACCTCGAAGTAGAGAGGAAGGCCTAGGGACGGGTCCCACGGCACGTCGCTCACAGGCCGGGCCACCGTGACAAAGTAGCCGCTGAAGGCCTCCGTGAAGCCTATGCCCCAGCGTCCCGCCGAGGTCCCGTTGACCTGCACGTACGTTGTGCCGCTGCAGTTCTCAGGCACCGTTATGTTGGCCTGCCAGAGCCCGAGGGACTGCACGTAGGTCATCTGCTTCGTCAGCACAACGCCCTCGGGCGTCACGAGCACCGCCTTAAAGTCGCCGCTCGTGACCTCGCTGCCGTTGCTGTAGGTTATGTTGGCCTCTATGGTCGCGCTCTCCCCTGGCAGCAGCTCAAGCGGCTGGTAGGCCTCGGCCTGGCTCGCCATGCCGACGCCGTTCACGACGACGCTGACGCTGAGGGACGGCATATAGCTACTCACAAGGGCCGGGTTGCTCAGCTCGTGGGTGAGCACGCCAACGTTTATGGCGCCGAGGCCCGTGACCAGGCTGTAGCCGCCGTTTGAGAGCCAGGGTATGTTGTAGCCGAATGCTATCGGTATGAACGCGCCCCTCGCCGACGGGTTCTTATACAGCGCGTAGAGGGTTGGGGACAGCAGGCCGAGCCTTTGGTTTAGGTAGGACTCTATGAGGGCCAGGAGGCCAGCGGTCAGCGGCGACGCCTCGCTGGTGCCGCCCTCTATTATAGTCTCGTTGCCATATGTTACTTCATACACACCTGGGAATATGTTGGCGTTGGCTGAGACGTCCGGCACTGCCCTGCCGTAGGGGAAGCCCTGGGGAGGCGTCGGCGCCACGCCCTGCTGCCACCAGGGCATGGGCTCAAAGTATGAGTAGCCGCTCGTGCTGCCGCCAAAGTTCTGCATGTAGGGCACGAAGCCGGCTGCTGACCACGCGGTGGAGTATGAGGAGCTCGGCATCCCGTTGGGGTAGAAAGTGAGGTAAGTGGTAGTGCCGCCTACCGCGAGCACCCAGGGCGAGGAGGCGGGGTAGTTCACGTCCCCCAGCGGCCCGGCGCTGTATCCCATGCCCCCGCCGTCGCCGCTGGCGGCCACGAACGTTATGCCCTCGGCTGCACCCAGCGCGTAGTAGACGTCAGCCAGGTAGACGTTGTAGAGGTAGAAGCTGGAGCCATAGTAGGAGAACACGGACTCAGGTATCCCGAAGCTCTGGCTCACTATGGAGACCTGGTCGAGCTGGTCTATGGTCGCTATTGGCACCACGAGGGGCAGCGCGCCGTTAGCAACGTAGAGCACTATGTGCGCTCTGGGCGCAGCGCTATGCACCGACTCAACGTCGAGGTCTATCTCGTAGTTCCAGCCTGTCACAAGGCCCAGGTTGGGGTCATAGGGCCCTATCGGCACCACCGTCAGGTTGGCAGGGGGCAGGCCGTAGACCTGGTCAAAGCGGGCCAGGGCCTGGGTGATGACGGGGTCGCCGTAGAAGTCCAGGATGCCAACGCTGACGTTCTGCCCGTAGTACCCCATGGAGTAGAGCGGCGTGACGTTGTAAGCCCTTACGACGTCCGGCAGCGGGTAGGCCGTGAGGGACGTGACGACCTGCTGGCCCCTGAGGTCAGGCTTAACTATGTGTATGAGGGGCGGCGACCTGAATATCACGGCGGTCACGTTTGAGACGTAGGGCACGAGGCCGAGGGCGTTGCCGCTGTAGGAGGTTACGGCATAATATGACAGCGAGCCGTTGCTGAACATGCCTACCTTCACCCCCAGGGCGCCCTCAACGTCCTTCACCGTGCCCTCGAAGACTATGATGGAGTCGGCCGCAGTGTAGAGCACCCTGAGGCCGTGGGACGCCAGGTAGGACTCAGCCTCCTCGAACCGCTGGGTCGGGTAGAACAGCTCCTGGACCTGCCGCGGCGTCAGGAACCTGTGGTAGAGCGGCGAGCCGGGCGTGCTAACCGCCTGGGCGTAGTAGTATATGAGCTGGGCGTTCCTGAGGGGCACGTAGAGCACTCCGAGGACAACTGCGTCCCTGCTCATGCCGCCGACGTACCTGTAGCCTGGCAGGGGCTGCGGCGTCACTGCTGAGGACGTTGGGCCTGCCTGGGCCTTGGCAACGGCGGGGGCTGGCACCATGGCCAACGCGAAGAGAAGAACGAGAAGCAGGGGCGACCACCTAACAAAGGCATGCCTCAAACAGATCGCCGCGCTTTTACATGACGTTCACATACTTAAGGCTTTCACATTAAGCGCCCTCGCTGAGGCCGCGTGACATTACAACTGAAAGCCTCGCCCTTTAGGGCGGGGAGGAGGTCAGAATAATCGTGGCACTAGAGCAATCATGAACTATTAGGAGAGCGCCAGGGCCGCTACCGTTTGTCCCTACGCCCTCACCTCAATCACCTGCTTATTCATGATCGAGCGTAGCGACTTCCACCTCGATGTGGGCTCACGCGCGTCACCCACGCGTCATGGGCGGCCGTCAAGCCCAGCGGCGCGGGGCTCCCATCTACGGCCCTCATCACCCTCGCCCCTGGGGCATCGCCCCTATCAGGCGAGGGTCACCCACTTAGCCTGTTCGGACGTAATACCATAAAGGATCTCTATTGACGTGAAAAGGGTTCAGCCCTGCCTCAGCAGGTCCTTCAGCACCTCGCCTCCCCTTATCACGAGCTTAACCTTTGACCTGTCAGTCAGCGCCCTGACGTTCT